>Ga0172373_10000491_pt1 | contig 64764 bp, 50 predicted proteins | sample Lak10m_2_FD_114546 | JGI IMG/M metagenome (GOLD analysis project Ga0172373, IMG submission 114546) | Freshwater microbial communities from Kabuno Bay, South-Kivu, Congo - kab_092012_10m | ecosystem: Environmental > Aquatic > Freshwater > Lake | place: Democratic Republic of the Congo... | reverse complement strand
GTTCGAGCCGCGCACCCCGGCGATGGCACTCAACCTTACCGACCACCGCTGGTCAGTTCGGGAGATTCTCCTCACTCCGGTGTTCTTGTCGGGAGGTGCGAGATAATCTCATCTCACTACCTTTCGTTGGGGACGGCTTTCCAGTATAATCCAAGTCCCTCCGATAGCATGGACGTTCCATAGGAGAACCGTGAATGCCATCACCGCGTTTGCTGTACATCGGGCGCATTCAGAACCACTCCACCGCGCTGTTAAATTCCTTGCAGAAGCGATATAGCGTGGTCGTTGCCACCAGCGGCAAGCAGGGCGTGGAACAGGCGCGGCGTGCTGCTTTCGACTGCGTGGTGTTGGATGCAGCTTCGATGCGCACACCGGGCGACCGGGTATGTGCGGATTTGCATGGCGCTTTGAACGGTGTTCCGCTTATCCACATTCATCCCGGCCCGAAGGAACAGGCGCATAGCGTGGCGGATGTGCTGCTGGTGCAACCGGTTACGGCGCGCAAACTGCTCAAAACGCTTGACCGGATGGCGCGTCCCGCCGAAGTAGATACGCTCATCTGCGGGCCGTTCACCATCAGCCGTGCGCGGCGCGTGTTGGTTGCAAACGGGAATGAAACGAGTCTGACGCCCAAACAGGCGCTTTTGATTGAAGTGTTTTTCAAGAATCCGGGTGTGACGCTGGATCGGCGGACGCTGATGGAAAAGGTGTGGCAGACAGATTATCTGGGCGACACGCGCACGCTGGATGTGCATATCCGTTGGCTGCGGCAGGTGATTGAATTGAATCCGGGCAGTCCCCAATTTTTACGAACGGTGCGCGGGGTGGGCTACCGGTTGGAACTTCCCGAATGGGTTCCCGTGAAAGCCTGACCGGGGCGCAACTGTGAACACAAACACAAAAAACCGACCTTTTGAGGCCGGCTTTTTTGGTTACGATGCAAGCGCGTATGCGTTACTTGCTGGCGGTCATCGCGGCGAGCTGCTTCATCAGGCGGCTCTTGCGACGGGCTGCATTCCGGGGATGAAGGGTGCCACGGCTGGCAGCCATATCCAGATCACGAATTGCGGTGCGCGTGGCTTCCTTCGCGGCATCGGCGCTCTTACCCGCCAACGCAGTACGCGCCTTCTTCACCAGCGTGCGAACGCGGGTGCGGAAGATGCGATTGTGGACGCGACGCTTTTCGCTCTGACGATGGCGCTTGAGCGCGGATTTATGATTAGCCATTCCTGCCTCCAACAAAACGAATGCGGGTCGTTTTTTGATTTTTCCGATCAAATGAAACGAAATTTTATCATAGCCCGCGTTCGCATGTCTAGCTTGAATCCCGTCAACTCGCTGTCAATTTCACAAACAGCAGCACCGCCGCGCCCACATTCAACAGGATGCTCAGTAGCAGGCCGACAAGGATCAGTGCCGGGTAGCGCTCGTTAGTGCCGGGTAGACGGGTCGCTTTGATTTCTTTGGGAATATAGCGGAAGAAATCGTCCGCATTCACCTTGTCTAACTGACCGTCCTCCCCGAAGTCTTCGATCAGCGCGCCTGCGTCTAGTTCTTCGTCTCCGGCAATGTCGAGCAGCGGATCGGATTGCATCGGCTCCGGCGGGCTGGATTTCTTCGCCAGCGGAGACTGCGTGGGCGACATCGAGAAGCGCGGTTTGGGCGGCGGCGTTGGCTCGATGTCCTGCAAGAAGGATTCGTCCTCGCTGCCGAACGGCCCGGAAGTGTCACCGAACAAGCTGGCGGCGACGTTTGGGTTGGAAGGCGGCGCGGTGAAGTCAATCGTGGTATTCGGGTCTGCGACTTCGCTTTCATCGTCAAAGGAGGGCGTGGACATGAATTTGGCAGCCGCATTGAGCTGTGCGGCAGTCTTGGGATCAAGGTCTTTCGGCGGTGCAGACCCCAAACCGAGATTGCTCACCCACGCATCGTATTCTTGTTCAGACGGTTCTTCTACATGATAATTGGCGCTGATACTACTGGTGGCCGTCACCGGCGCGGCAGGGGGTGCGGGCGCGGCGGGTTGAGTCATCCCGAAGCCAATGCTGCTAGGCAGTTCGTCGTCGGCATCGGCGTTGAACGGGTTGGCGTTGGAAACGTTGGTGAAACTGGCCGAGGCGAGAAGGTCTTCATTCTGCGCGGCAGCTTTGGCTGGCGGCGGCGCGTTCTTCTCCATGAGCATGTGCAGCCCCTGCTTGGCGCGTTCGTTGCCGGGGTTAATGGTGAGTACATTTTCGAGGCAGGTTTTTTGCTCATCCACCGATTCAACCACCGCGCTCAGCCAGAGCCACGCCTGCTCGTTAAACTGGTCAATTTCGACGGCGCGAAGCAGGAGCGCCCGCGCTTCATCTTTGCGCCCTGCGCGATAAGCGGTAATTCCCTCGCGCACCATTCCGTCTGTATTGGCTGGCATCGTACACGCTCCACCAGAAGTTCAAAAGTTTTCTGAAAAGATGATAGCACGAAGGCCGCGTGGGGGGAAACGCCAGCGGTCTATCTAACCGCTGCTGCGGACTGAATGGACGATAACCAACAGGGAGGATTGCACATGGAACCGGTGAACAGTCGGATTGGCAGGCCGTTTATCGCCAAGAGCTACGGAATCGCTGCTGGTGACGCTGGTTTGATGGACTGGTCGTGGGTGGATGCACAGATGGCGAACTCTCGCAATTACTGGATCGGCAGCACCCGCCCCGATGGTCGGCCTCATGTTTCGCCAGTGTGGGGGGTGTGGTTAGACGGGGCGTTGTATTTCGGCGGGGATGTACAGGCGCGGCGTTCGCGCAATTTGGCGGCGAACCCGCAGGTGGTGGCGCATCTGGAAAGCGGCGATGAAGTGGTGATGATCGAAGGGGTAGCCGAGGCAGTGCGCGAAATGGCACGCTTGCGACAGGTGGCGGCGGCGCTGGCTGCGAAATACGCCATGCCGGAAATGGTCAAGACTTTCGATGACCCGGATGTGGCAGTTTGTTACCGGGTGAAGGCGCAAACGGTGTTCGCATGGTTGGAGAACGATTATCCCAATACCGCTACCCGCTGGGTTTTCGATTAACATTTGTACGTCCGCGCTGTACACTTGCAGAATATCCACTGTGTATGGGAACGCCCCCGCTGGATGCTGCGACGATATACTGAAACCGGTGCGGGCGTGAGGGAAGGAGATTGCGTTGGATCGGGTCATGGATGGGGATTTAGTGTATTACCGTTTTACGCAGTGGCCGCAGTTGAAACAGGGCGTGTTCACGCGCAAAGGCGGCTTTAGCGCCGCCCCTTGGGCATCGTTGAATCTGGGCGGGAACGTGGGCGACAGCCCGGAAGCGGTGCGCCAGAATCATGAGGCGATGTATCAGGCGCTGGCTGTGCGCGGCGAACGAGCTTGCACGGTCTGGCAGGTTCACAGCGCCGATGTGATGATTGCGCTTGGGCCGGTTCCCGGTCGCCGCTGGAGTACACTGGCGGACAGCATGATTACCGACCGATTGGATACCCCGCTGACGATGCGTTTCGCCGACTGTACCCCGCTGCTTTTTCATGATCCGGTGCAGGGCGTGATCGGCATGGCACATGCTGGCTGGCGCGGGACGGTGCAGGGCGTGGGCGCGAAAACGGTGCTTGCCATGACCGATGCCTACGGGTGTAAATCGGGCGATATTCAGGCCGCCATCGGGCCGAGCATTGGCCCTGAACGTTATCAGGTGGGCGAGGAAGTGGTGGAAGCGGTGTGGGCTTATTTCGGCACCACTGAGGGGTTAATCCGGCGTGATCTGAAGGATGGCACCGCTTATCTCAATTTGTGGGCGGCGAACCGGCTGGACTTGGAACGCGCCGGTGTGAATCAGATCGAGGTGGCTGGCATTTGTACAGCCGAACATACCGACGAGTTCTTTTCGCATCGAGCCGAGAAGGGGCGCACCGGGCGCTTCGGGGCGGTGTTATCGCTATGAAGAATACATTGATCGCAGCGAATCTGGCACGGGTGCAGCAAATGCTCACCGATGCTTGTGTGCGGGCAGGGCGCGACCCGACCAGCGTGACGCTGGTGGCGGTGAGCAAGACCAATCCGGCCTCCGCCGTTTTGGAAGCCCTCGAAGCGGGTGCGCAACATTTTGGCGAAAATCGCGTAGAAGAAGCTGAAGTGAAAATTCCGGCAGTCAACGCGGCGGCGGCGAGTACCCCGATATGGCACATGATCGGTCATGTGCAGAGCCGTAAGGCGAAAGACGTGGTGCCGCTGTTCCAGATGGTGCATTCGGTGGACAGTGTGAAACTGGCGCAAAAGTTCTCGGCGCTGGCAGTCGAACGCGGACGGCGGTTAGATGTGCTGCTGGAAGTGAATGTGTCCGGCGAGGAGACTAAACAGGGGTTTGAAGCCTCGGACTGGGAACGGTTGCCCGCTGTGCGTCAGCGTTTCGTGGATGAGGTGTTGCCGCTGTTCAGCTTGCCCGGCCTGTACATTCGTGGGCTGATGACGATGGCGCCCATCGTGGCGCAGATGGAGCAGGCGCGTCCGGTGTTTGCATCACTGGCGGGTTTGCGGGCGGCGTTGGCGGCGGAATGCGGTCAAACGCTGCCTGACCTGAGCATGGGAATGACCGATGATTATCCGGTGGCTATCGAGGAAGGCGCGACCATTGTGCGGGTTGGTCGTGCGATCTTTGGCGAACGTCAGAAGTAAGGATGGAATGTGATTATGGTTAGTCAGATCGTTTTTCTGGTTCTGCGGATATTTGAATTGCTGCTGTTGGGGCGGGTGCTGCTGAGCTGGTTCCCGAACATTGATCGCAGCAACCCGATTGTTCAATTCCTGTACGATGTGACCGAGCCTGTGCTGCGTCCGGTGCGCAACTGGTTGGGCGGGATGGGCATGTCCGGTATGATGGACTTCAGCCCGATTTTTGTGTTCCTTATCATACAAGTGTTGAGGATTATCCTGCCCAATTTCCTGCGATTTTAGCGCGGGGTTCTAGCATTCGGCGCCGTTTCGCTGTACAGTAAGTATTGTAAGGTCGGCGCTCTTATGGTTTGTCCGTGTCATTCTGGATGATAATAAGAGTTAGAGTCGAAAGGGTGGACTACAATGGCTGATCGTAAATTCGAGATTACGGATGCACGGGCGGGTGCGGCTTTGGCGGTGCGCGTGGTGACGCGGGCGGCGGAAACCGAATTGGTGGGGGCGCAGGTCGAAGGTGATCTGAAGGTACTCAAGGTGCGCTTGAAGGCGTCCCCGGCGGGCGATCCTGCGGCTAATAAGGAATTGATTGGCTTGCTGGCGTCTGTGCTGGGCGTCCCTGAGAGTAAAGTCGAAATCGTGGCGGGCGAAGGTGGCCGCGAGAAGATGGTCACTGTCGTCGGGATTTCTACCGCCGAAGTGGAAGCCCGTTTGAGCGACGTGAAATCGGACGAGTAGCTGTCGTTTTCGCGGTTCGTGGGGTAGGGGTATTCGCTCATTCCTGTCGTCGAAGAATGGGGTTCATGGTCTATCTATGGTGATTGGGCGTTTGGGCTATGTGTTGAGCGCGGCGGTGTTTGTGCTGGCGGCCTGTTCACCGGGCGGTACTGCCGCGCCTGAACCCACGCAAGCCTTGATTCCTGCCACCGAAACCCCTATACCGCAGCTTGTTCCTCCTACTGTCACGCCTGAAGCCACGCTTCCCCGCCCCGGCGATATTGCCGCCCCGACTGCCAGCCCAACGCCCGCGGGTGATTCGTCCGCTACGGTGTCCGTCGAAACTGATCCGGTGGCTTCTGAACTGGCGGCACTGGCACGGCGGCGGGTGGCGCAAGAGTTGAATCTTCCCGCGCAGCGCGTTCAACTGGTCGAGATTCAATCGGTGGTCTGGTCAGATGCCAGCCTCGGATGCCCGGTTGCCGGACAGACTTACCCGTTGGGCGAGGTGGATGGCTACCGGATTGTGCTGTCTGCCGGAGATCGGGAATACTATTTCCACACCGATTTTGATCGGGCGCTCCCCTGTGATGCCGCCAACGAATTGCTGCCGGAAGTGACCGCGCAGCCCTAAACCCCGCTCATCTTCAGCACTTTCCCCACCGTTCGCACGAGGATATTGATGTCCAGTGAGAGCGATTGATGCCGGATGTAGTACAGATCGTATTGCAGCTTAATCAGCGCGTCTTCGTCGGTGGAGCCGTAGTTGTAGCGCACCTGCGCCCATCCGGTCAGACCCGGACGAATGACCAACCGCGTGCGGTAGAACGGGATTTTCTCGGTCAGCCGTTTGACATGCTCCGGTCGTTCGGGTCGCGGGCCAATGAACGACATATCCCCGCGTAAAATGTTGTAGACCTGCGGCAGTTCGTCCAGACGGGCTTTGCGCATCCAGCGCCCCATGCGGGTGACGCGGGAATCGCCGGGGCGGCTGAACACCGCGCCGGTCTGTTGTTCGGCGTTGTTACGCATCGAGCGAAACTTGTAGATGCGGAAAAGATGTCCGTTAAGGCCGATGCGTTCCTGTGAGTAGAAAATGTTCCCCGGCGAATCCAACCGGATGAGCAGCGCCAGCGGCAGCAGCAGCAGCGCGAATACCGTCATGCCCGTCAGCGACAGCAGCACATCCAACAACCGCTTGAGGAAGTGGTACGGGCTGAACAGAGAGGTACTGTCCATCGGCAGTACCACCGTCCAGTTGTTGCCGATATGGTCAACCGGAACTTGCCCGGTGATGCGCTCATAGAGCAGCGGCATGGGGACGATGGATACCCCGTCTTCGTAGGCATCCATCACGCCCTGAAACGTCCCGCCGCTGAGTTCGCGGGTGGAAGTGACCACGACTTCGCTAATGCGCTGATCTTTGACGATGCGGCGCATATCGCTGCCTTTGCCGATCACCGGAATATCACAGAGTTCCGTCAAGATGTCATCCGGTTCAGCGATCAGGCCGCGAATGTCGTAGACATGATGCGCGTGTCGGCCTATCGCGCCGATGATGGTCAGCGCCGCCCAATCCGTCCCGATAATCAGCACACGCCGCCGTCCCGCCCAACCGGAAAGCGCGGGGTTGAGCAGGCGAACGAGGCCGATGAGCGCGAAGGCGGCAACGGCATAGTACAGGATGAACAGGCGGGGCAGCGCCAGCGGTTGAGCGAAGAAAAAGGCCAGCACATACAGCACCACCATTTGCAGGTTAATCAGCACCAGACTTTGAAAGGTGGCGAAGCGGCTGGCGGCCATGCGCAGTTCGTAGAAATCATTTGCGCCTGCCAGTATCAACCACAGGCCGATCAGGATGATAAACCAGTGGCTACGAGGCCACACGAACACCAGATCAAACGGTTCGCGGGCGGCGGCTGACCACACGATAAGCGCAACCAGCACAGCCATTGCGACCGCCAGCACATCGCCCGCCATGAGCATCAAGCGGCGTTCGGAGATGCGAAGCTGAGGGGCGTGGTGTTCGGGTGACGGTTTGAAAATCATAGGTTAGATATTATCGGGATTCCGCGAACGAAATAGAACCAGCAGAACCAGCACAGATAGGATGGAGATCACGATGCCCGGTAGCGGCCACTGTGGACGATAGTCAAAGTGGATTGTTTGCGCTCCCGCCGTCACTGCGACGGCGCGAAATGCACCGTTGGCACGTTCGACAGTCACGGCCTGATCGCCGATGCGGGCAACCCAACCGGGGTAGAACGTGTCCGCCAGCACCAGCCAGCCGTCCGCTGGCGCGTTCAATTCGACCTGTGTGGCGTTGGGCTGGTCTTGCACCACAGCCGGAACGGATGCTACTTCCGAGGGCGAGGGGCAGTCGCCGCTGCCGCGCAAAAGAACCTGCTGTTCGGGGTTCCACGCGGGGTTCAGTATAGCCGTTTCCAGCGTGGCGGAGTCGGCTAACCAGCACGCGCTGGAAACCCACCATGCGCGGGGGGAAGGCTGCGGCAGCGGCTTCACGATGCCATCTTCGCCATACGCGCCGTCTGATCCGGCAGCGCGTAGGAGCGTGGCCCGCTGTTCCGGGTGGGCTTCCAGTAATTGCAGATAGTCCGCCATGCCGCCCACTTGCAGCGGGTCGAAGTTATTCAGCACCGCGTACCGATCTATCAGGTTCAGGTTGGCTAACCCGCTGGAGCGAAAGGCTTCGGCCTGTCGTTGCGCTGCGGGATAATCCTCGAAGGGCAAATATTGCTCGAAGCTGACCGCTTTTTCGATCTTTTCAGGCCAGTACGGGCGCTGGACAAGGGTGGGCGGGGTGCGGCGGGTATAAAAATCCGCGCTCACTGTCGGGTTTAACCCGCTGGCAGCAGCGACTAAATCCCCGCTGACGACCAGCAGCACCGCCAGCATCCATCCTGCATACCAGCGGCTACCGGTGTTTTCTGGCTGTCGCAGCGTGAGCAGTCCGGCCAGCGCCCCCAGAATGCCCAGCGAAATCACGCTGCGGGTGATGACGCTGAATCCTGCGGTTTGTGCCACTTCCGGCGGCAGAAACCGGGAGCCGACTGTTGCCAGCACCACCGCGCCCAGACTCGCGGCAATCGCCAAGCGCGTTCCGAACAGCAGCCAGTAACCGCGTCCCCATGCGCTCACGCCTATTCCTGCCAGCACGCTCAACGCCAGCACACTCCACAGATGCCAGCGTACCGGCGCTTGAAACAGGCTGAAGGTGGGGATGGTGCGGTACAGGAACGGGAAGATGGGCGAGTTGTCGCCCAACGCCAGCACATAGGCGATCACCAGCGTGAGCAACCAGAAGGGGACGATGGCGAAAATCGGCGGACGTTGTTTGCGCCGCAGTTTGCCCCATGCCCATGTGAGCAGGGCGGTCAGCGCGGAAATCAGCGGGATGAACCCGATGTAGACCGCATCCTCGAAGAACGCGCCTTTGGCAAGGTAACTCCCATCGGCAGGGGTTCCAAACACATTGGGCGCGAGGAGATTCAGGGTGCGCGGCAGGTCGTAGCTGAAATTCATGGCGAATTCAAAATCCACGCCGCCGGAACGCTGCGATTGGCTGAGGAGTTCAGCGGTCGGGATAAGCTGTGCAGCGGCAATTCCGCCCCCTAGCGCAAGCGCCACGATGACCAGCGCCAACCGCTGCTTGTTCAACGGGCGGTGGGTGATCGCCCACCAGCCGCAGAAGGCGGCGGTCAGCAGTAGGCTATACCATGTGGATTGGGCGTGCCCCGCCAGAAGTTGCAGGCCGGTGAAGGTTGCCAACCAAGCCGTATCGCGGCGGCGGCCATTCGTCAGGATGCCCTGTGCTGCCCACAGCATCAACGGCAACCAGACGGCGGCGGTTACGGTGGGGTAGCTGAAGGCGCGAGCGACTAGATACCCCGTCAGGCCGAACGATAGGGCGCTGATGTTCTGCCCTAGCGGACTCATGCCCATCCGCTTGCCTAGCAACCACACCCCCGCGCCGCCGATGAACAGGTGCAGCACGGAAGTGACACTCATCCACCATGCCAGTGGCAGGAACAGGCCGGGCCAGTTGAAGGGGTACAACAGCGCCGACTGGTAATTGGCGAGTAAGGGTGCGCCCGCGCCGTTATAACTGTTCCACAGGGGAATTTGTCCGGCGCGAATCAGGTCGAAGGCATAGTCTCGCCATGGATAGAACTGCATGGCGGGCAGCCCCCAGAAGAAGGTTTCGCCTAGCAGCAGCCGGTAAAAGATGACCAGCAGCGCACCCGCCAGCAGCCATAAGCCCCATACGCGATGTTCGATTTTTATCATGACGGCAGTAAGCCTTTCGTGCCGGATGAGCGATAACCCCGGATCGTCCAGACGGCGAGGAACAGGACGGCGAGCAGCCATGCCCCACCTGAAAGCGCCGCTGCAATTCGGGTTAGATCGTTCAACTGGTTCACCTGTTCGGGCGTGGGCAAATCCGGCCAGCCCTCCGGCCATGCGGGAATGCCGGTATCCGCGACCGGTTTATAGTTGAGATTGGCGTACAGGTAGACATTTCCCACCTGACCGAGTGCTTGCAAGCGCGGGTGCTGGATGGGGTAGGCCGCGATGATGTGGCTCACCCGCCAGAGCGCCAGCACATGCGTATCCATGACGGCGTTCCGGTTCGCGGTGATGATTTCCTCATCACTTGCCAGCCCCGCCAGCGAGGGCAGTACCGGCTCATATCCCTGTGATGGGACGCCGCTGCCGGTTTCGACGGCACGAACAATGCCGGTCAACTGGAACGGGTCTACCCCGCCGAACAACCGGAGATGATAGACTTCGGCAACCTGCTGGTCTAGGCTGAAGGTGGGTGAATAGACGCGATCCACCGGCAGCGCGACCAGCCGTTCCGCCAGCGGGCGCTGTGCATCCAGCCAGTCGGCGGGGGCGCGCCATTGAACCATGTGCATCCCCGTCCACAGCAGGTCGAGTGCGACCAGCGCCAGCAGCACCCGTGCGGCTGCGCGATCGGTCAACGCGCCCCGCAAGACAGCCAGCAGCGCCGCGCCGAGCAGCAACCCGCCGATGAAGGCGCTCAGGCTGATGGAGGTTGCCAGCGGTAGCGCGATCAGCGCGAACAACCCTAGCAGGGCGATCATGCCACACGACAGGATAACCACGAATTGCTGGCGGATGGAACCGATTTGTCCGGTATGGGCGGCAGCGGCGCGGCTTATCAGGCGTTCGAGTCCCTGCGCGGCCAGCAGCGGCAGTAGCAGGGCGCTGACCAGCCAGATTCGGGCTGGCACGCGGAACCAGAGCAGCGGCGGAACAAGGCGGGTTAGCAGCGGCCACAGGAAGGCGTTCGATCCGAGCGCAAACACGAACATGAGGACGAACAGCCCCCCCCACAGCCAGCACAGGCGGGGACGATAGGTGAAGATGCCGAGCAGCGCCAACGCCAGCACAGGCAGACCGGCATATAACACGGTTTCTTTGCCGCCGTGTCCCGGTAACACCATACTGAGCAGCGCCAGCGGTTCGAGGAACGCCGCGCTAGGGTCGGTGGCGGTCAGGCTGGTGCGCGACAGGTACGGACTCCATGCGACCAGCGGCACCAGCAGCGCAGCGCCGAGCAAGAGCGTTCCTATCGCGGCGGGGATGAGCAGCCAACCGCGCCGCCAGTGTCCGCTTTGGAGGGCTTCCAGCAGCCCGTAAATAGCCGCCGTTACGTAGGCGAACAGCGCAACCCGTACATCAGCGGTGAGCAGGAGCGCGGCAGTCAGCGCCAGCATTACCCCGCCTGCTACCGTGATGGGCTGGCGGAAGCAGCGGCGGACGGCCAGCATCAGGAATGGAAACCATGCCATTGCTGCGAGGATGTCTAGATGCCCCCCGCCTGTATGTCCGAGCAGGCGCGGCGACAATCCATAGCCGAGGGCTGCCAGTGCAGCCGTTTCCGGTCGCAGCCCCAGCGCCAGCGCCCATCGCCACATTCCGAATGCCGCGAGGACGAGGTGTAGCACGATCAACGTGTTCAGATGAACGGTGGGGGGTAGCAGCAGCGCCAGCCATTGCAGCGGGTAGGCGGTCTTGTTCAGCGGGTTTGCGGCGAACGGTTGTCCCGCCATGATGGTTTCACGCCACACGGGGAACTGACTGTTTTCCAGAACGGATTCGCGCAGATACCACGCGGCAGGCCAGTGCGAAAGTGCCGCGTCCGAGTATTGTGCTTCGGCATTGGAAAAGGGCAACCCATCCGGGCGGAAGCCCGCAAGCAGGAGGACGGTCAGGATGACGATCCCCACCGCCCCGCGAAGATCAAGGCGCATAGATCGTCACGCTGCCAAAGACGGCTGCCGGCGTTAGCTTTTGCAGGCAGGTGTTCTGACCGATCTGGGCTTCCTGCGGGCCATCAATCACATAGCGTATCTGATATTCGTCCAACAGGGCGCGGCAGTTGCGGTTATCTGCCCCTGAATACCAATCTATCACCTGCTGGTGCTTGGTGTTCGCATCCAGCGTTTCAAACGGATGCCCGTACACCACCCGCGCCCCGACCCAGCTAGGAATCCACAGGCTGACTTCTTCGGAGGCCAGAATCACATCGGGCGAGTGCGAGTATGCACGCAGCCATTGAAAGGCCGAGGCGTAATCTTGCTGGAGGAACGGCCCTTCGGTGATGGTTGTGCTGCTGAGGAGAACAAAGACCGAGCTGAGGATCATCAGGGGCGTGAACAGCGCCATTAGCAGTTTGTGCCAGCGCAGCGCGATTCGGGAATACCAGAAGTCACTGAGGGCGCGTACTGCGAAATAGGCTATCGGGATCATGATGCCCACGCCGAACCGACGCTGAACGCTGGTGGGCAGAAAGAGGGCAATCACGATCAGCGCCAACCACAGCAGCATGAACTGGTCGCCATCCTGCTCAAATCGGCGCACAGCGCGATAGATGGCTGGCAGGCTGATGAGCAGCGGCAGGCCGAGTCCGATCAGCAGTTCCGGCAGCGCGGGCGAAAGCGTCACGTTCTGGTTGTTCCATCCGGCAACGGCAGGATTGTAGTTTACGACTGCCGCGTAGTACACCGCCAGAGGCGCGGCGGGCAGCGCCAGCGCCATCAGCCAGAATAGTTCGCGCAGGGCAAGTTTGCGCGCCTGAACGGTATGGAATAGCGTGTATAACGCGACCGCGCCGCACAGGGGAATAAGGGCGTGAGGGTACAGAATGGACAGGAGAAAGCTGAGGAGTACTACCAGCAAGCCGCCGTTGTCCACCCGCGGATTTCGGGTCATGCCGGGGCGAAAGGTGGTGACGAACAGGGTGACGATCAGCGTGATGCAGGTGAGCGCCAGCGGAAAATGCACATTCACAAGGCTACTGTAAAACGGGAACATTTCTGGAATGGCTAAATCAGGATAGGTGGAGAGACCTGTGAAGGGGGCGAACAACCAGCCTAAGCCCGAAGTCATGGCGGCGAGCAGGAAAAAGATGCGGCGGGCGCGAATGCGATACGGGTAAACGGTGGCGGCGAGGTAGTACAGCGAACTGTACATCAACAGGGAAGCGATCACCCGCGCCACATGGTACACCGCCACAACCGGCAGCCCCAGAATGCGCGATAGATTGCCGAGTGCGGGATAGATGGCGGCGAGGAAGGCCGGACTGTGCGCTTCCGGCGTGTGCCAGAAAAGGATCTGCCACGAGCCTTCTGCACCTTGCTGCATCTTGGCGAGATAGGTGGCGCCGTCACGGTAATTGGTGAGCGCCCCCATAAATTGCCAACCAGCGTGTGCAGACCCGCTAAAAGCGACCCATAGGAACGGCACGAAGGCCAATCCTACGAACAATCCTGCCATTAGCACGACCCATCGCCATTCTGCCGGGCTGATGTGTACGTTGTCGTTTGAACCTTGCATTCAGACCGCCTCGTTGGTCATGACTGTTTGGCGCAGGATTCCGCAGCGATGTATACTCAACGGATAGTCAACGCAATCCTTTTGCTCATTCTACACCGACTCGGGATATACGCCATTGAGTATCACACAAGCAGAGGCTCTTTACCGCCTTCAAGAAATTGATTTGATCCTTGTACAAACCCAGAAGCGCCTGATTGAGATTGATACGGCGTTGGGCGAACGCGGTACGGTGACGGCTGCCGAGGGCGAGGTGCAGGCGGCGCAAACACACCTGAAGCCGCTGCAAACCCGTTCCCGTAACCTTGAATTTGAAATTCAATCCAACACGACCAAAATGCGGCAGGCGGATGAAACCCTGTACGGGGGGCGCGTTCGCAATCCTAAAGAACTACAGGATTTGCAGAACGAAATCCAGTCGCTTAAGAAGCGTAACATGGAACTTGAGGACTCCCTTCTGGAATTCATGGTCGAGGTGGAAGCGGGCGAGGCGACCCTTGCAGCGCGACAGGCAGCATTGAAGGCGGCGCTGGCAGCGTGGGAAGTCGAACATGTTCACCTGCTGGACGAACAGGCCAAGCTCAAACAGGGGCAGCCGGATGCGCTGAAGCGGCGACAGCAGGCGCTGGTGGATGTGAGTCCCGATAGCTTGAAGATGTACCAGTCGTTGAAACCACGCAAGCATAACCAGCCGGTTGCGCTGCTGGTGAACCAGAGCTGTTCGTTTTGCCGCGTGGAACAGGATTTGGCGATTATCAAGGACACGCGGGCAGGGCAAAAGCTGACCACCTGTTTGAGCTGTGGGCGCATCCTCGCCTATCGCAGCGGCTAGAGTATCGGAGGGGCTATGGGCTTCGATGTGCAGAATTTTGGCATCGGCTTGCTCACGGGATGGGCATCGGCCTACGGGGTGTACCGCGCTCGCAACCGCATCCGGGGCTGGGCGCAGGCGGCTTCGCAGCAGGCGAGCAGCGCGCAGAGCTATGCCACCCTCAGCAGCGATCGCCGTTATATCAACGAGATTATTCGTTACGCGCAATCCGGTCATTTGCTCGGAACAACCATTCCTCTGACCGAAATACTAGTCGAACCCCGCTTTTTGCCGGCTTCGGAATTGATTGCCCCGCCGGATGACGAAGTGGTGCATCAGGTGTTTCATATCATCCCGATTCTGCCAGATTATCCTTATTTGCAAGCGCCCTATCATCTGGAAACGCTGGCGATTGATGATTTGAGCAAGGGTGAAAAGCGGCTGGCGATTATTGGCAGGCCGGGCAGCGGGCGCACGACCGCTTTGTTCGCCATCCTGCTGCGGGCGCTCGGTGTGGCGAAGTTCGACCGGGTGCGCGATGCTGTACAGGAAAAACTGGATGCCGAAGAAGCCGCGCTGAGTGAAAAACAGCGTGCGGTGCGCATTCAGGAACGGGTGATGATGGAAGAACGCGCCCGCGAGAAATTCGCAGAGGAACACAGCGGGAAAGCCTTCGACTCGGACAGCGAATCCGGCGCAGGGATTCCGCTTCTCAATCGGCTCATGCCGGTTTACGTGCATCTGGCGGATATTGACCCCCGTGATGCGGAGTTCGGCGGGGAAGCCGATGCCGCTGAACCGCTGGTACGGGCTGTACAACGGCAAATCGGGCGTGTGGCGGCCAGTTCGGTGCCGCGCAATCTGTATACCCGTTTGAGCAAGGGACAAGTGCTGCTGCTGGTAGATGGTTACGATGATCTGCCGGAAAGTGAGCGTCCCCGTCTGGCCGCGTGGCTTCAGGCGTTGATGCGCGATTATCCAGAGAATATGTTCATTGTGTCCGCGCCTGCGGTGGGTTACGGACTGCTGACGAACCGTTTAGGCTTGACCTCGCTGATTCTGCGCCCTTGGAGTGACCACGACGGGGATACTGCCGCGCAGAAATGGGCGGCAGCGTGGCCGCGCACTGGCGGGCGCAAAGCCGTGCAGCCGCCGGAAACTGATCTGATACAGGTGGCACAGACCAATAACCGCGTTTCCTCGCCGTTTGATGTCACGCTCAAGATTCGGGCGACTTACGCGGCGGATACCCAGACGGCGGGCTACGATGGGTGGATGCTGTCGCTGCTGGCGAAGTTCTTGCCCCCGGATTTACCGTTTGAAGGGCTGCTGGCACAGTTGGCGCAAACCGCTGTAATCCAGTTGGACGAAGGCTACGTCACGCTGCAACGGCTGCAAGAAATCTTGCGCGATCCGGTGGTGATGGGTACGGATGAACCAGTTGCTGAACCGCCGCCAGAAAAGGCGAAGAAAAAGGGTGAAGCGGCTGCCAAAGAAGATACCAGCGCGCAGGCTAAGTTCCTGAATACACTGGTGCGCAGCGGCCTGCTGGTACGCGGCGCGAGTGGGCGGCATCTGTTCCGGCATCCGAATCTGGCTGCGTATCTGGCGAGCCTGACTTTGAAAAACGCGCCGCCGGAGCAGGTGGCGGATAAGGCGCTGCTCCCCCGGTGGAATACCGCACTGGGGTTCACGGCGTTGCACCGCCCGATTGATGACGCGGTGCGCGTGCGCCAGAACGCGCCGCCCGATGTCCTGCACAACCTTTTGCTGGAGATGGCCTACTGGTTGCCTTTCACACCGGCGGATGCGGCATGGCGGCGCCCCTACCTGAAACAGTTGGGCACGATGTTGATTGCGCCCGCCCAGTATTCGTTGTTGCGCGAACGGACGGCGGCGGCGCTGGTCGCCACGCGGGATAAGAATGCCGCGCAGGTTTTCCGGCAGGCGATGAAAAGCAGTACATCGCATTTGCGCCGGTTGGCCTGCCTCGGTCTGGGGGCGTTGGGCGAAACCACCGCTGTGCAGGAGATCGTCACTTTGTTGGGCGACGAAGATTTGAACAACCCGCTGGCGGCGGCGCTGGCGTTGGGTGCGGTTGGCACGGATGAGGCGCTGGAAGCCTTAGCGCAGGCGTTTGCCACCGGGACGGAAGAAGTGCGGCAGGCGGCGGCGGAAACCTTTGCCGCTATCCCTGACGAAGGCTATCCGGTGCTGTATGACGCGATCCAAGATGAGGAAATGATGCTGCGCCGTGCGGCGGTGTACGGCTTGCGGCGGGTGAAATCCCCATGGGCGATGGTCGCCATTTATCGCGCCTTCCTCGAAGATCAGCAATGGTATGTGCGTTCGGCGGCACAACAGGCGTTCGAGGAATTGCAGTTTGGCGGCACGCTGGCGGCGCGTGGTTTGCCCGCGCCGGAGGCTATCGTGTGGCTGAAGGATTGGGCGGCGCAGCGTGGCGAAAACGTCCCACCGGGCGAAGGCGCGGTGCAAATGCTGCTGAAGGCGCTGCAAGAAGGTTCGGACGATATTCGCGTTTATGCAGCGGCGAACCTCGGTCAGATGGGGCTGGCTTCGACGGCGAAGGCGCTCTATGCGGCGCTGTATGATCGGCAACCGGACGTGCGTGAAGCCGCGCACCGCGCTTTAGCCGAGTTGCAGCAGCAAATCGGCAAGCCTTTGCCCGCGCCGCTGTAGGCCGGGGCGTTAGTGGTGATCGTGCGGGCGTGCCAGCCTGCGGATGAACCGTTCCTGCGCGACATGCTGTATCACGCCATCTACATTCCGCCGGGGATGCCGCCGCTGTCGCCTGATGTGGTAGATCAGCCGGATATTGCGCCTTACGTGCGGGGCTTCGGGCGGCAGGTGGGCGATATAGGGTTGCTGGCTGAACAGGACACGACTCCCTGTGGCGCGGCGTGGGTGCGCTTGATGCAGGGTTACGGCTTTGTGGATGCGCACACCCCCGAATTGACGATTGCGCTGCTCCCCCCGTTTCGCGGACAAGGTTTGGGAACGTTGCTGCTCGAAGCCTTGTTGGATGCCGTTCGTCCCCATTTCCAGCAGGTCAGTTTGAGCGTGGTCAAGGAAAATCCAGCCAGACGCTTGTATGAGCGTTTGGGGTTTGTGACGGTCAGCCAGAACGGGGACTCGCTGACCCTGTGCAAGCGGCTGACCGCAACCCGCCGCGTTTAGCTCCCCATTAGCGTGAGCGCGAATAGGCCGGTGAGCGCCCAGAAGGTGCTGTAACGCAGGGCGCGGGGATGGCGTCCAGCGGCGGCATACAGGATGAGCGCGATTTGCAGGCCGAGGATGAAACGCAGAATGCCTATCGGTTCGCGGTAGGTGGAGAAGGGGACGAACGGCAGGATGAGGGCGTTCGCCAGCAGCAGCGCCGACCAGAAGGTGAAGGTTCGTTTGCGCCCATCCTGCCAGACTTGTCGCAGCGCCCAGAGCGTAGGCAGCAGCACGAACGGGATGAGTATCGCGCCGTAGATGAGCGCCAGCCCCGCCCATGATGCTACGGGCGATTCGGTGAAGATGCGCACGATCCCCGCGAAGGGGATGATCTCAAACGGGGTGGCCTGTTCGCCGCCGGAACCGATGCCGAACGTGCCGAAATGGGCGCGGAGGACGAACTGCCACAGCACGAAGGGTAACAGGCTGATGCTGCCTATCCGCACAGCGCGGAGGGGACGGCGTTCAATCGCAAGGACATACAGCACCCACCCCGCCGCGAAGAACAGTGTCGTTTCTTTGGCAAGTGCCGCTAGCGCCAGCAGCAGCGCCCCCGGTAGCCAGCGTTCGCGTGTGGATTGCCACAGCGCCGCAAGTACCAGCGCATAGGCCAGCGGTTCGGAGAGCGACAACCGCGCCGACCCGATGATGCCCAATGACAGACCAAAACCCAGTGACAGCCAGCGGTTGGCCTTGTGCCCGATGAGCAGATTTTCCAGCAGCGCCACCCCGCCCGCAATGGCGATCAGGTTGATGAGCAAAAATGCCCATACGATCCCGTTTTCTTGACCGAAACTCAGCAGCGCACCCAGCGCCGGAAACAGAATGCGTTGCATCCGGTAGGCGGGAACATCGAGGAAGGGCGCTGCGCCGGAGAGGTCACGGGCGATATAGTAGTTAAACTGTCCGTCATAGCCTTCTGTGCCGCCTGCGGCTTCGGAGAGTCCTTCGCTGAAGCGCGTGCCAATCGTCACCAGCGCATGAGCATCACCCGCTCGCAGAACGACGATCACAGCCAGCACCAGCGCGATGAGGGTGGTGAGCAGGTAAGGCCGGAACAGGATGCGTTTCGATGGCATTCAAGGTATTCTTTCGGTGCATTCGCTTTTCAAGGCGGTGAACGTGCTGCGACGATCTGATTTTATCACCCGTGCGCTCATGACGCTGCTGTTCAGCTACTTGCTGGCGGTGGGGGCGACATTCAACGGCATTCTCGCGCCGGAATTCCACACGCTTACGCTGGGGATGATGGCGGTCACAGCGGTTGGCTGGTGGCTGACGCATGGACGGCGGACATGGCAGCGAACGACTCTGGATGGTGCGCTGCTGTTGTGGGCGGCGGCGTTCGGGCTGTCGTTGCTGGCGAACGGGGACGCGGCGCGGCGTAGCGCGATTGCGCTGTGGTATATGGGCGTGTATATCGGCGTGTGGTATGCGCTGGCGGACGTGATCGGCAATCGCCTTGTGCGGCGCGAAACGCTGGTGGATGCGCTGTTGATTGTGGGCGTGGTCATTTTGCTGTTCGGCTATATCCAACTGCTGCCCGCGCTGCAAACAAGCTCGGCGTTACCGCGTCCGGTGAGCGTGTTCGGAAACCCGAATTTCCTCGGCGCGTTTCTCACCGTGCTAATTCCTTTGCTGGCAGCGCGTTCGCTCACTGCCCGCAGCGGACGGCCTGTGCTGGGAGGGTATCTACTGCTGGCGCTGGTGCTGCTGGTGTTGAGCGCCTCTCGCGGGGCGTGGTTGGGTGTGATGGCGGGCGCGGGTGTGATGGGCGGCCTGTGGCTGGCGAATCATGGCTTATTGACCCGCGCCGGATGGGGCGCGTGGTGGAACGGGCAAACGCGGCGCGTGCGATGGGCGGTGGTCTGCGGGGGCGTGTTGCTGCTGCTGGTGCTGGTGGGCGTGGGAGTTGTGTTGTTCAAATCCCTATCCGCGCCGGGACGTTCACCTGTGTTTCGCACTGAACTGTACGGGGCGGCGCTGGAACTATTCGCGCAGGAACCGCTGACTGGACACGGCTTGTTCACGTTCGGGCGCGAACTGGTGCGCTTACCGGGCGCGAGTCCTGATAAACCGCACAGTCACGCGCACAGCGCAGTGCTGCAAATCGCCGCTGAACTGGGCATGGTGGGGCTGCTTGCGCTGGCGGTTAGCGCGTGGGCGGTGATGAAGGCGGCGCGCCGACACTGGCAGGTGGCGCAGGGGCGCGAACGGGTGGCACTGGCAGGTGCGGTGGGTGCGGTGGTGGCTTTCGCGGTGCATCACCTGACCGACTTGCCTGCGATGATGCCGGCAATCGCCCTGTGCGGGGTGCTGGCGCTGGCGCTGGTCGCTGTGCCGCCGGAACCGCTTCCGATGCAGGGGCGCTGGCGGCAGGTCGGGCATCCGTTGGGGATGGCGGTGTTGTGGGGTGGACTGCTGCTGACCGGATGGTGGAGCAGCGGCATTTATAAAGCGTATGTGCGCGGGTTGGAACAGGCACAAAGCGGGGACTTCAGCGGCGCGGCGCTGGCGCTCGACCCGGTGATTGCCGCCGACCCCGCCTTAAGCCTGTACCGCATGGAGCAGGGTTTCCTGTGGGGGATGGCGGCAGCGAACGGAGAGGCCGGTGCGCGTGAAAAGGCGCTGGTGGCTTATGAGGCGTTTTTGCAGCAGGAGCCGGGTTACGCGCTGGCATGGGCGAACCGCGCCGCGCTGCTGGCGCAGGGGGGCGACAGGCAAGCCGCGCTGGACTCGATGCGGCAGGCTGCGCAGCTTGATCCTGACGTGTGGCAATACGCTTTGAATGTGGCGCGGTATGCCGCTGCGGTAGGGGATACAGATGTGGCGGGCGCGGCGCTGGACTCGATACTGGCGATATACCCTGAAGCCAGCCTGTATCCGGGTCTGGATGATCTGGCAGCGCAGCGGCAAAACACCCCCGCGTTGTTAGAATGGACAGTACCCGCACAGATTGCGCTGCGGCTGGTGAGTGGTCATTCAGCGGATACTGTTGCGCTGCTGCCCGATTTGCCGCTGCCGCAAAGTGTTTCCGGTCAGGTGTTGACCGGGCTGGTGATGCTGGCGCAGGAGGATGTGCCGACCGCAGAATCCACCATTCTCACGGCTGAACGGCAGGCCGCCGCGCCGGAGGATGTGGCATGGGCGGCGCTGGGACAGGCATGGTTGGCACGGGCGGCGGGTGACGCGGACGGCGTGCAGGCCGCGCAGACTGTGGCAGAAACGGCGCTTAAGCGCGGGGTGCTGGCGGCAGATGATTTGATGCTGCTGAACATCGCCTATGCGCAGTTTTTGAATCTGACGATTGAACGGCAGTTTTTGCCGGGTGTGGTGTATCCGGTAGGCGATCCTGTCCTGTTGTATCTACTGCGGGCGGCGGACAGCGCCCCCGCGAACTGAGAAGGACTTATGCGACAACTGACGATTGAACGAACGGCAGTCCTCATTTTGTTCGCGTTGTTATTTGCGATGGCGGCGCGTATACCGGTGGATACGGATGTGTGGTGGCATATCCGCAGCGGTGAGTACACGCTGACTCAGGGCATGATTCACGCCGACCCGTTTTCCTATACCCGTGCCGGCGAGGCGTGGATTAACCATAGCTGGGGATCGCAGGTGGTGTTATATGCCATCTGGCAGGCGGCGGGTAGCTTCGGGTTGGCGGTATTCACGGCGGCGCTGGCAACCGGTGGTATGGTGTTCGTGTATCGCGTTTCGTCCGGGAATGCTTATTTGCGGGCGTTCGCGCTGGTACTGGGCGCAGCGACGGCGGCGGTATTCTGGTCGCCGCGTCCACAGATGTTCTCGTTCTTTTTCACGGCGCTCCTGCTGTATATCCTGCACATTCATAAACGCGAAAAGCGCGATGTGCTGTGGGGTATTCCGGTGCTGATGGCGGTGTGGGGGAATCTTCACGCTGGTTTCGCCATTGGCTTCATCATTTTGCTAGGATCACTCGTGGGTGAAGTGCTGGGCAATTTGTTGAACCCCAAACGCGAACAAGCCGTGTCGTGGGCGGGCGTGCGTAAACTGGCGCTGGTTACAGTCGTCTCGGTAGGCGCGATTGTGGTGAATCCGTATGGCCTGCAAATGCTGACCGTGCCTTTTCAGACGGTGGGCATCGGGGCGCTTCAGAACTTTATTCAAGAGTGGAACACGCCGAATTTTCATGAGCGCCAGAACTGGCCGTTCATCTTCCTTCTGCTCGGACTGCTCGGCGCGGTGGGCGCCAGTCGGCGGCGCTTGGACTGGACGGATTTCTTGCTGACGGCGGGAACGGCTTTTATGGGGCTGCTGGCAGGGCGCAACGTGGCAACCTTCGCGCTGGTGGCGACGCCGGTACTCACGCACCATCTAGACGACCTGTTGACGGCACGCGGTTGGGTGATTCGTCCGGTGCGGCGGGTGACGCCGCGCATGATGCGGCTGAACGCGCTGCTGGTGGGGTTGGTGCTGTTGGGCGCTGCCGCTAAGGTGCTGCTGGTGCTGGATGCCAAAACGGTTGATGAGGCACAGCGCCAGTTTTTGCCTGTGACAGCCGTCGAGCAGGTGAAAGCCGCGCTGCCGGAAGGCGCGTTGTTCAACAGTTACAACTGGGGCGGGTATTTGCTGTGGGCGCTGCCGCAGGTGAAGGTGTTTGTGGATGGTCGCACCGACCTGTACGGGGATGCTTTCCTGACGCAGGACTACATTCCGGCAGCCAGCGGCGGGGCGGGTTGGCGGGCGGTATTTGAACGCTACGATGTGCGTTGGGCGTTTATCGAGGTGAATAGTGGACTCGCGCAGGCGCTCCGCACAGAACCCGGATGGCGCGTCCGTTATGAAGATGATCTGGCGGCGATATTTGTGCGCGAGGCGAACGCCAATGGCTAAACGGACTGCGGATGCGCCGACTCTTTCGTTAGGTGCGCTACTGGGGGATTTTCGCCTCCTGCTCCTGTTGTTTGTCGGGTTTCGTGTGCTGCTGCTACTGGCCTACCAACCACTGACCATCGGGAATGTGGAACGCGGGGTGAGCGCGGGCGGGGATTTTCAGACGTACTACCAGATTGCGTCCCTTTCGGATACGGTGGGGCTGCCCCTGCGCGACTGGTGGAGCGAGTTCCCGCCACTGTGGTCGTATACCTCGGTGACTCTGTATCAGTTGGCGGGGCGCGGTGGGAACTATGCGGCGTTCGCGTTGTTGCTCGGCGCGATTCTGATCGCGGCGGATACGGGCAGCCTGATCCTTGTCCGCAAGATCGGGACGCGCTTGTATCGTGCCGATACGGGAATGGCGCTGGCGTGGGTTTACGCGCTGCTGGCGGTGCCGCTGGTGTTCACATACTGGACGTTTGAAGGACTGGTGACGTTTAGTCTGCTGTTGGGCGTGTGGTGGCTGCTGAATGAGCGCGATGGGCGGGCGGGCGCGGTGTTCGGGATCGGGGCGCTGCTCAAATTCACACCTGCGCTGGCGTTAGGTGCGGCGTGGCGCTACCGTTCGGCGCAGCAGGCGGCGGGGACGACGGTCATTAGCCTGCTGATCTTCGGCGGCGTGTTCGCGCCGTTTTTGTTGCAAAACGCGGCGATGACTCTGCCCTCGCTCACCGCGCAGTGGAGTAAGGCTTCGTACCAGTCGGTGTGGGCGCTGCTAGACGGGAACTATCGCACAGGCAACTTCGGCCCGCTGGAAGATCGCCTCGATCCGGCAAAAGCGGCGGTGCTGCTAGGCAATCCGGCGGTCATACCGGGCTGGTTACGGTTGGGGGCGGCGGCGGCGCTCGGCCTGTGGTTGTTTGCCCGCACGCGCCGTTATGATGACAAGGGGTTGGTGGCGTTTGTGGCGGCCACGCTGCTCATTTTCTTTTTGCAGGCACAGGGCTGGAGTCCCCAGTGGCTCATGCAAATCATTCCGTTCGTGTTGTTGTGCTTCCCGAACCGGAATGGCATCTTGATCCTGCTGGTTCTCAGCGGGGTAACGTTCACCGAGTATCCGTTCCTGTGGTTGCGTACTGGCGACAGCGGCGGGATGATGACGGGCGCACTGGTTGTTCCGTATGTGATGCTGGTGCTGGCACGGACGGGACTGCTGGCGGGGGTGGTCGTGGGGCTGTATCGTATCCTCCGGCAACCGCGTGATCGGGATGGACGGGCGATTTAATTCCATAAACGGCCTATAATCACAGATGTGGTCATTCACATTGTAAGGGCTTTAGGAGAAGATTGATGTCGCAAATGCGCCAAGAACTTGAACTTGCGCGAGAACTCATCGCGGAAAGGCAGTTTGAGAAAGCTCGACTGCTGTTGTTGAAAATCAAAGATGATCCTACCGCGCAAAACTGGCTGAAGAAGTTGGAGACACTGGCTCCCGCTGCGGTAGCCGTGCTGGATACCACTACTTTTGAACCGTGGCAGTACATGGCGCTGGAAGTGAAGCGTTCTTACGGGATTCAGTATAAGGTGAACGGTGAAGCTAAACCGGAATGGAAAGATCAGCCGATTTATGTGCCGCTGAACGCGCTCGGTCGGGACGGTTGGGAGCTTATCAGCTTCGAGACGGCTTCCGAGTTTTCTCTGTATTTGCTCAAGCGCCCCGGCACGGGTGCGGTTCAGAAAGTGGATGTCTGGGATCAATAGCTTGGATACCCGGTTGAATACTGGTCGAACGCGCCAGATAGGACTGTTTGCGGCGGTGGCGGTTGCCGCCGCTTTTGTCATTGTCTATGGCATTGTGGCGGCGCCTTCGTTCACGGATGCGTTTTATCATTTCAATGCTGCACAACGGTTGGTCAGCGGACAAGGGCTGACCGATCCGTACCTGTGGACGTACATCGGCGCACCGGATTCGCTGCCCGCCCCTTCGCATTTGTACTGGATGCCGCTGACCTCGCTGGTGAGTGCGCTCGGCATGGCAGTGTTGAACGCGCCGGGGAGTTACGCGGCGGCACAGTTGCCTCTGGCGCTGATGCTGGCGGGGGCGGCAGGGGTGGGCTTCGGGTTGGGCGCGAAACTGGGCGGCGGTTGGCGAACGGCATGGATGGCCGGCCTGCTCACGCTTGCCAGCGGGTTTTACACGCGCTTCTGGGGCAGCACGGATACATTTGTGACCTACGCGCTGCCGGGTGCGTTGGGACTGCTGCTGCTCGGTATGCTCACCGACGGACAGTGGCGGATACGGGTGGTGCTGGCGGCGGGGGTGTGTGCGGGTCTGGCGCATCTTGCTCGCGCCGATGGGCTTCTGGTGCTGATCGTGGGCGGCGCGGCGCTGCTGTGGCCGGTGGGCGGTCAGTGGCGCAACCGCATCGGGGTGGCGGCGCTGCTCACGCTGTTTTACGGCGCGACTATGCTGCCGTGGTTCGTGCGCAACCAGACGGTGATTGGCACGCCGATGCCGTTGGGCGGTACGCAGGCGATCTGGTTTACCGAATATGACGACCTGTTCAACTATCCGCCGGATTCGTCTCCGGCAGGCTTATTTGCAGAGGGCTTGAATACGTTTTTGGCTTCGCGCTGGGAAGCATTCAGCAACAATCTGGGGACGTTTGTGGCGGTGGAAGGGCTGATCGTGATGACGCCGCTGATGCTGTTCGGCCTGTGGCGGCGGCGGCAGAATCCGTTCCTGCGCCCCTTTATCCTGTACGCGCTCGGCCTGCACCTTGCGATGACGTTCGTGTTTCCGTTCCCCGGCTATCGCGGCGGCCTGCTGCACTCGGCGGCGGCGCTGGTTCCTTGGTGGGCGGCGTTGGGCGTGGTGGGGCTGGATGACGCGCTGGCGTGGGCGGTGCGCCGCCGCCGCTGGAATAAGCGGTCGGCGACGGTGGTTTTTTCGGCGGCGCTGCTGGCGGTGGCGGTGTTTCTGAGTCTAACAACGGCGCTGCCCAACCGGGTGACGGCACATCCGCCACCTGCTATATACTCGCTGCTTCAGTCCAAATTGCCGCCGGATGCCCGTGTGATGCTGAATGATCCAGCGGCGTTGTACTATTACACGGGGATGGGTGGCGTGGTGCTGCCCAATGAAGCCCCCGCTGTGATTGCGGACATTGCGCAGCGTTACGGTGTGCGCTACCTTTTGCTAGAGAATGTGACCGCAGATGGCCGCGCTTCGAGCGCGGCATCTCCTGCGCTGTGGCCGATTCTGACCGATCCGCCTGCGTTTTTAGTTCCGGTTCCGCTTGAGCGAACTGATGTGAGGTTGTATGAGATTCGATAAGATTCCGCGCAAGTTGGAAATCGGGCTGCTGGTGCTGGCGGCGGCGCTGGTGTGGATTTATGCGCGTACTGCGCCCCCCGGATTTGCGCTGGATGATAGTTGGATTCATCAGGTTTACGGGCGTAATCTGGCGCAAACCGGCCAATGGGCGTTTTTGCCGGATGTCCCTAGCGCGGCTTCCACCTCGCCATTGTTCACGGTGCTGCTGTCGTTCGGCTATGTGGTCAAGTTTCCGTATGCGCTATGGACTCAACTACTGGGCATTGTGACGCTGTGGGTGAACGGGGTGCTGGCGGTGAGCATCATGGCACGGTTGGTACCGGGACGGCCTGCGCTGGCGGCGCTGACGGGCGCGGCGATGGTGCTGGCGTGGCACCTGATCTGGGCGGCAGCTTCCGGCATGGAAACGATGATGTTTACCATGTTCACCTCGCTCTTGCTGTTTCTGGCGCTGCGCGAAAGCGGCTTCCAACTGGGCAAAGCGCCGCTGAAGGTAGACCACTCGCGGCAGGCTCTTCTTCAGCGGGCGGTTTCGTTCGGGGCATGTGCCGGTTTAGCGGTGTTGGCGCGGCCTGAAGGTGCGGTGCTGACGGCGCTGATCGCCCTGTTTATCCTCGTGTTGCGCCCGCAGCGTTCGTGGACGGATTTCCTGTTCTGGTCAATGATCGCGCTGGCGACTTTCAGCATGGTACTCATGCCGTACCTGATGCTCAACTGGCAAGTGACCGGCGGCCTGCTGCCGGATACAGCGGCGGCGAAACAGGCGCAACTGGCCTTTCGCATCGAGGGGATGATGCTGCTGGAACGGATATGGATGATGCTGTGGCCGCTGCTGGCAGGGGCGCAATTTTTGCTGGTTCCGGGTGTCTTTTATTACCTGTGGACGATTATCCCCCGTTTGCGTGTGGATCGTTATGTGGCATGGGCGTTGCTGCCGCTGATCTTCGCAGCGGTGCAGATCGTGCTGTATGCGGCGCGTCTGCCTTCGCCCATTCAACATGCGCGGTATGTGATTCCGGCACTGCCCTCGATTATCATTTGCGGTATTCTAGGGACGGTGTGGCTGGTCGAACGGGGACGGCGGCAGTTTGCGACACGGGTGCTGACGCGCACGTTGATGATTTCGGCGGCACTGGGGTTTTTCGTGTTCGGGTTGTGGGTTGGCCCGAATGAGTTTCGCAAAGATGTGAGCGCGATCAATGAGGAAATGGTGGCCTCCGCGCACTGGATTGACCAGAACATCCCCCGTGACCAACTGCTGGCAACGCATGACATCGGCGCGATCGGGTTCTTCACGCCGCGTCCGCTGGTGGATGTCGCCGGATTGATTTCGCCCGAAGTGGTGCCCTTTATTGATGATGGCGAACGGCTGTGGGCCTATTTGCAGCAGCGGGGCGTTCAGTATTTGATGGCGCTGCCCGATCAGGTGCCGGGAGATGATATCACCGACAAGCGGTTGTGCCCGATCTATACGACGGGCGGTGCAACCGCCCAATCAATCGGTTATCCGAACATGACGGTTTACAAACTGGTGTGGGATCGTGTGTGTACGCCTGCCGTGCCGGGTTCAGGCTAAGGGGGATGAAGTGACGAGGAATGAAGTAGCCACTTGCTTATTAAGCAGTTAGAATCATAGAATAAGATTTATGAACGACCTATTCAAAAAACTCAACGTCTTGATGAAAGCCAAACTCAATGATGTGCTGGAGGCGGGCGCGTCGTCACGCGAACGTCCCAGTACGTTGAAGCTAGGGCCGGATGTCGAACGCGAAATCGGCCACCTGCGAGCGCGTATCGAGGATGCGCTGCGGTTTGAGGACGAACTGGTGAAGCGCACACAGGATTTACAGGCCGAGATTGACCGCTGGGACACACAGGCCGATCAAGCGGTAGCCGCCGGGGATGACGCTTCTGCCCGTTATGCCGTCGAGCAGATGCAGCGTTCGCAGCGCAGTCTGGGGCTGGCGGAAGCTGATTTGCGCGAACACCGCACCGTGACGCAGGAGTTGATTTTGCGGGTGAACATGCTGGATGCAGCCGTCGCAGATGCCCGCCGCGCTCAGGCAGAGAAAGCGCCTGCGCCTGCGCCAGCACAGGAACCCGCCGACGACCATTCGATGATCGTCTCCCGCACTAAGGTGCTGTCGGAGTCGCTGCGGGACATCCGCGAACAAGCGGCACAGGCGGCCGCGCCGACCCCGGCTTCAGCCGTCCCCGAACCGCCTGCACCGGATCGTGCAGCAGTTGAAGATGATCTGGAGCGCCGCTTGAAGCGGTTGCGTAAACCTGAGTAATGTGATGACCGAAACTGTTTCCTCCTCCCGCCGTGCCTTGATCGTTGCCAATGATTTTGATGTGGTTATGCGCGTTCGGCAGGCGGTTGGGGGCGGTTCGGTGGCCTTGCAAACGGCATATAGCCATCAGGATGCTTTGTACGCGGCACAGAATACGGAATTCGACGTTGTTTTTGTGCCTGCTGGAATGCAATCCCGCGAGACGGGTGAAGCGACGCCGCTGGCGCTGGCACAGCAAAAGCCCGATATTCCCATCATCATGCTCAAGTCCGAGTATGACCCGTCTCCCAAGCATTTGCTCAGCAATGTTCATGTGACGACGCTGGCAGAAGCTGAGATTGCGCAGACTCTAGCGACTGTCCTGCGGTTGAGTACGCGCAGTTTGCAACCGGCTGAGGGCAGCGCATCCGAGGAGTCCGACCCGACGCCAGCGGAGGAAATCGGGGCGTTGCTCAATTTGAGCCGTTCACTGGCGGAAGTGCTGGATACTAGTGAAGTGCTGAACCGGATTGTGGAAGCAGCGCGGCGGTTGACCCACGCGGAAGAAGGGATGATCCTGCTGCCGGATGAAGAAGGCGGGCAGTTGTTTTTGCGGGCGCGGGTGGGCATTGATATCGAAATCGCCCGCAACTTCCGGGTGAAGACCGAAGATACGCTGGCCGGACGGGTGTATGCCAGCGGACAGCCGTTATTGCTCGGTGGTCAGGGGCCGCAAAAGGTCAAAACCGAGTACCTTGTGAATGCCCTGCTGTACGTTCCCATCCTGTATAAAGGTCAGTGTATGGGTGTGCTGGGGGTGAACAACAAGCAGTCGGACGAGGTGTTCAGTGCGCGGCATAAGGAGCTGCTTCAGAACTTGGCCTCGTTTGCGGCTATCGCGCTGGAAAATGCGCGTTCGCACGAGGAGACAGTGGAACGTACCCGCGAATTGCAGACGCTAGTGGAAGCGAGTCAGGTCTTAAACACCTCGCTGACTCTGGGAACCACGCCTACCGCGATTTGCGACCAGTTAGTCCGGGTGGGCGATGTCAATCTGGTCGAAATATACGACTGGGATCAGTACGGGGAACGGTTGCGGTTGCTGGCTCGCAGCATTCGCACGTTATGGCCGGCGGGGCAGGGGCCAGTGATCGAGCTGAAGGCACGCCCTCTGATTAATCGCGCTGTGTTGAGTGGTCGCCCGGTTCGGATGTGGCGCGATGACGACGAACTGGATGCGAAGGAAGCGGTGGCGCTCAACCGGGCTGGTTTGATGGCGATCACGGTACTGCCTATTCGTGGCGGAGATCAACCGGTAGGGGCTGTTCTACTGTGTTTTGTGGATGAACCGCGCCACGCCCCCACGACTGAGACGTATGCCCGTATTCAGCAGATGACGCTGGAACTGCTGGTTTCCATGCCCGACACCAGCGGGACGCGCTCATCGCCGCCGCTGCGGGTGCTGGAGGAAATGAATCGGCTGACCGGGGCGGATTGGTGCGAGGTGGCGCTGCTGTCACCGGATCAGCGGTTGCTTAATGTGCAGCTTGCTGCGGGGAAAGCGGTTTGGATGGATGCCCCCCAGCCGGTTCTTGATTTGAGGCAAGCGGCTGATCTGGTGGAGGCCATGCGGTCTGGCAGACCCATCACCCGCCACATGGACACGCAGTTAATCACCCCCAGCATTCGCGCTCTGTTGGAGAGGACGAACAGCCAAACGGTACTGGGGCTGCCCATGATGCAGCGCGGTCAACCGCAGGGGCTGGTGCTGTTCGGGGATGCCCGGCGCGGGCGTGTCTTCACCGCACGGGATATTGATCTGGGACGTGCGATTGTCAGTCAGGCGGCTACGGCGCTGGAAAACGCGCGTCTATTTTACCATCTGGAGCGCAGTCTGGCGGATTTGAAACAGGCACAAGAACGACTGGTGCAAACGGCTCGGCTTTCGGCGATGGGCGAACTGGCGGCGGCGGTGGCGCATCAGATTAACAATCCGCTGACAACGATTATGGTGGATTCGGAGATGCTGCTGCTCGATGTGGACGCGACATCTCCGATGTATAAATCGCTGCAATCTATCCACCGCGCCGGAAAACGTGCTTCTGGCGTGGCGCGGCGTTTGCTGGCGATTTCGCGGCCTAGCGATCCCGAGTCTCCCCCGGCGCGTATTGATGTGGTTGATACTATTGATGGGGTACTATCGCTGGTAAAATCACACATCGAACGCGATCATATTCGCCTGATCTGGAATCCGCCAACCGAGCCTTTGCCCCCTGTCTGGGCTGTGCCGGGGCAACTGGATGATATTTGGCTCAACCTGCTGATGAATGCGCATGATGCGCTTGCTGGTAGGCCGGATGCCCGCATTGGGATTGCCGTGAAATGTGCAGAGGAAGGCCCGTTGATGGTACGAATATGGGACAATGGCCCCGGAATACCTAACGGGATCATTGAGGAAATCTTTAAACCATTTTTTACAACAAAACCCGTAGGCGAAGGAACTGGCTTGGGGTTGCACATTTGCCGACAGACCGCTGAACGGGTGGGCGGCAGCATTAACGTTAAGAGCGACCCGCAGGTAGGTACTGAATTTATTGTTCAACTTCCGGTCAAGCGAGGAAGGACTGACGTATGACATATATTCTAGCAGTGGATGATGACCCGGAAGTACTCGATACGCTGGGGCGCGTGTTGGCGCGTGAATCGTTCGATGTCGGGCTGGCAAAATCGGCAGCCGAGGCGCTTGAAATGCTGGATTTGCGCCATCCAGATGCGATGATTCTGGACATCATCATGCCGGGTGTAGACGGTATTACCCTGTGCCGCAACTTGCGGCAGGATTCACGTTTTGCGGCGCTGCCCATTTTGTTCCTGACTGCCAAAGGCTCGACTGATGATGTGGTGGATGGACTGGATGCAGGCGCGGACGATTATGTGGTGAAGCCGTTTGAACTGGCGGAACTGCGCGCCCGCATTTATGCGCTCCTGCGGCGCAGCAATCGTGAAACGCCGTCGGGTTCGGTGCTTGAATTAGATGACCTGCGCCTCGATTCCGATACCTATCAGGTGTGGATACAAGGTCGCCAGATTCAACTGACATCCACCGAACATCGGCTGCTGCGCTACCTGATGGAAAACCCGAATCGGGCGCTTTCCCCCGCGCACCTTTTGCAGGCTGTCTGGGACTATCCGCCGGATACGGGTGATCCTGATCTGGTACGGGCGCATGTACGAAACCTGCGTGCCAAGCTGGAAAAGGACACGGATCGCCGCTACATTCGCACGATTCATGGCGTGGGCTATATGATTTCGAACTAATTGTGATGGACTGTTCTGTCCGGGAGCGCAGTCCTCGCGTTCCCAGTCCTAAAATCTCCTTAAATTCATGAAATATTCAGGTTGTTTCCTGTAACACCCGCGTAGGTTCAGTCTATACTAGAAGCACTTGTGTTGTATCAGTTCGTAGGATTGGTGCTTTCTATGTATAGACTGCTGATTGTAGATGACGATACAGAAATTGTAGAAGTCATTATACATTTTCTGCAACGCGAAGGTTACGAAGTCATTAATGTTCCTTCGTCAAAAGCGGCGCTGGCATGGCTCGCGATGGAGTCGCCGGATTTGTTTTTGCTCAGCACTTCCCTGCCTGAAATGGATGGGCTGGCGCTGTGCCGCCAACTTCGTGACGACCATCGTTTTATGGCGATCCCCATTTTGTTCATGACGGGACACCCCGGTTATCATGCGGCGTCGGAGGCGCTCGAAGCCGGCGGCGATGATTACATTCGCAAGCCGTTCGCCCCCCGCGAGTTGGTGGCACGCATCCGGGCGCATTTGCGGCGCTATTCGGTCGTCAACCGCGACCCGCTACCCATTCTGCGGTTGCAGCCCGATACGATGACTATTTGTGTGAATGAACGTAGCGTCCCGCTGACTCATGTGGAATTTGATCTGATGATGTACCTGTGCGGGCGTCCGCATTATCTCCATTCCACACAGGATTTGCTGTCGGATGTGTGGCAGTATCCGATGGGGGCAGGGGATGGGGCGCTGGTTCGGAACCATATTCGGAACCTGCGGCGCAAACTGGAATTAGACCCTGACCGACCGGCGATTATTCAATCCCGTCACGGGCGGGGCTATTCGGTGCGGGCGCGGGTGCTGGTGGAAGACTCGCACCGCGCTGTTGCCAGTTGTTAAGCTGAACGGCCTGTTTCTCACACAAGGACAGGCCGTTTGTGATGCCATTACCCCCTGTAGAACATCGCGCATCGTTTGAATCTGCCGTTCATGCAACCGCAAACGGCCTTCTTCGCAGGCTATTTTGCTGACAAAACCCTATCATTTTCTTATCACAACCCGAAGATGCCGCGCCTAAACGTTGTGGTATCATGAAATTGCCGTTGATGGATTAAACGGCGTCAAACATTGACCATGAGGGACGTGCGATGCGTAAGCTAGGACAGCAGATCTTACAAATCCTCGATGGCACTCCCGCCGTGTACGGGACACCTGCACGCGGTCAAAGCGTTGTGGAGCTGGCACTCGTTACGCCAATTTTAATCGTCTTGTTGATGGGGTTGGCGGAGATTGGCTGGTTTGCCAACAACTACCTGATTTTGCTGGAAACGACCCGCGTCGGCGCACGGTTTGGTACTGTGCAGACGGGCGATACGAGTCCGCTGGAATGGAATAATCAGGCCAGCCCGTCGCCCGATGCTTTCGCGTTGTCTCCCGATCAAGACTTCCTTGCGCGGCGTTTCCGTTCCTGCGAAGAAGTGCGTCAGTTTGCCGAGATTCAGGGCTTTTACAACCTGCTGACGTGCGTGATGCTGCAATCTATGGCGCCGCTTACACTGCGCGGCCCCGGTGATCCCCAGTTGGATGCCACAACCCCGAATGTGGACGACATTGTAATTTCCGGTTTATCGTTCCAACTTGTAGACCCCAGCCATACCATCTGGAGCAAAACCTTCCAGTACGGGGCGCAGCAGGGGCGCACCTATCTTTCGCCATCGCTGATGACGGGGCTACCTTCAACGTCTGCGCAGGTGCTGGTAGTGGGGCGGTACCCGACCAACGCCAACGAATGCACGGTGAACACGGACGGTAGTTACCGCGTTTGGGAACGTGACCCCTTCGATTATATTCAGGATGGGGGCCGCGATTGGTGGGTGGCTACCGGTTTTGCGGATGTAGAAGCGAACCGCAACTATCTGGAGTTGGAAGGTGCGGATACGTCAACGGCTGGTAATGCGACCTCATGGGAACGCCAGCGCGGGTTCTCGTGGACAGGGCAGCACACCATCACCGAGACAAACGGGCGCTGTGTGGGTTCGGAATGGTCTACTGATGAAGTCCAAGCCCTGATGAATCTGCCGAGTTTCAGCCTGACCACCACCAACAATCAGCAGCGCGGACGGTTGCCCAGTCAGGGAATGGTGCTGGTCGAAATGTTCTGGCGGCATGAACTGCTGTTGAAAAACCCGGTATTTAACCCTGTGTTCACGATACTCGGCCCCAACACGGTCATTAGTGTGTGGGCCGCGTTCCCGGTTCCGGCCATTGAGCCGCGAATTCGTTACGAATAGGAATAAGGAGACACGATGAAGCAGCGTCTCTTCACTAGCACAATGAATCGTCTGGTTCGGCGGGGCGCACCCGGCCAGACCATTGTCATCATGGCTATCGCGTTCATCGTCTTGCTTGCGTTTGTGGGCATTGTGACGGATGTTTCGCTGTTGTTCGTGCGCTATAGCACGCTGCGCCGTGCAGTGGATGCGGCGGCGGTGTCGGCTGCCGGACAGATTCGCCGCACGGTTGCCAATTCGACGGAACTGGCAAGCGCGGCTACACAGGGTGGAACACAGGAGCAGATTGAAGCGCGTGCGGCGGGCTATGCCTATGCACGTAATGTTGCTACTGTGAACCTTGCTGCGCGTCAGTTCATCGAGTTCTACGGGCTGAGTCCGACGAATGTGCTGGTGAACGATTGCGCCACGATGCCGGCATTGGATGCCGCGACTCTGGATAATCCGGCCTATCAAACCCGTTCCGACGTGGTGTTGTATAACGAGCTGGAGTGCGATTACCGCTTGCAACCGCGTAAACTGGTGAAGGTTACGGCGCAGGTGGATTCGCCAACGGTGTTCCTGCGGCTGATCGGCTGGGGGAATGTTCGTCTGGAAGCCTCCGCGATTTCGGAAACCGCCGTGATTGATGTGGTGATGATCTTCGATGCCTCCGAATCGATGCTCAACCAGACCACTTACAACGACTGGGAAAAAGTGCCGTCGCCTGTGCCGGGTAGCACCACGCTGGAAGTGGATACCGTCAACACGATCAACTGGGGGATGCGCTATTCGATCCCGCGTATGGATACCGGCACGGGCGCGATTTCGCCGCAATATTACAATGCCGCCGACCCAACGGGCGACTTGTATTACTACTCGCGGGCATGGACAACCTTCCTGAGCAAGACCAACCCGCAAATCGTGGGCGAAGGCCGCACGAACGGCACGATCAACCCCGCTTCTTTTGATGCGAAGGTGGTGGTGCGCCCCTACATTGTGGATGCCGGCAATAATGCCACCGTGTCCACCTTTTCAGACTCGCGCAATCCCCGCACAGAATGCCGCGTCCGCTTCTATCCGGCAGGGCAGGCCATCCCGATGTCGAACGGGACGGGCGATTATGTCGTGACTGATGATGTGTATCAGGAACAGACGGCTATTCTGGGGACAGCGCCGACGATTGCGCCTAGCGGTTCGACCGGCACATGGCAACCCTACTACGATGGCTTTGTCCCTGCTTATAACTACTTCGGCTGCTGCAATGATCCGAATGGCGACCAGAACTTTGACGATCTCATTTGCCAGCCATTCCGACAGGTGCGTAACTCTGCCGAGGCTTTCCTCGACCGTATTGATTTCAATCGCGGCGACCGTGTGGCGTTCGTGACGTTTGACCGTGATGCGTTCCTTGTTGACCCGGATGGTTCGGCTGGCTCGGAAGTCCACATGATTACCCGTCAGGACGTGGCGCTGAAGGCGTTGCGACAGATTGTGGGTGTGCGTGCGGAGCCGAACTTCTACGCCGATACCAATAACAATGGTCAGTGGGATGGGTTTGTGGTGGGCGGTGCGCCTTTCAATGCCAGCGACCCCACTAACAGCGGCAAGGTCTACAGCTACCGCTATAACCAGAATGCCGGCAGCACGGAATACAATTTCGCAACCAGCCAGTACACCACCCCCGGCGGGTTTGATGGACGCGCCATCCAGAATCTGACCGATTATCCGATCAAGGATAACTGCTTCTGGACAACCGCGATGTTGCCGTGGCCGTTGAGCATCTACAGCTCACCCGCCAATGAAACCGCGAACGGCGCAGAACCCAACTACATTCCATTTGGCGATCAGACGGCGGCGCGGTTGGGGCTGCGCGTGGCTTCACGTTACCCGAACCCGCTGGCCGCGCAGGGTGTGACCACCACCCTGATGCACCCTAACCTGAATGACCCTTCGTGGGAAGCCTTGATGACTTTCCCGCAGGCCTCCAAGCAGGGTAATAAGCCTCGTTTCGCCTATGAAGTGGCGGCGGGTTGTCGTGGCTCGAACGTGGGTTCGGCGCTGCGGCAGGCCAATAACGCGCTGCTTGACCCGGATACCGTGCGTGTGAATGGCGCGGTGTGGGTGATGGTGATGCTGGGTGATGGCGCGGCGGCAGGCAGCGATCCGGTGCGGCGCGGCGGTGCGAATGGCACTCTCTCGCGTGCCAATCCGTATTCCAGTACGAACGCCCCCCCGGTTTCTGGCGATTACGGCTCGTATGGGCTTTGCCCGTATGGTCTGCCGACGGCGACCGGCATGGGCGAATTGGTGGGCGGCGGCGGCACATGGGAATCGCGTCCGCCGCGTTGTATGGATGAGTTTCCAGTGAGCCGCCATTTCTGCTTTAACCCGTATGACAATCAGGACAGCGCGGGTGCCGTCTATATTGATCTGAATGACTCTGAAGAATGCGAGAACCAGTATGATGTGGATGATTTTGCCCGCGACTGGGCGGATTTCATCGGCCTGAGCGACCCGTTCCCGGCGCTGAGTGTGGCAGACCCCGGTCGTAACGCGCTGCAACTACCGACGATTTTCACTATCGGTTTCGGTCTGGATTTCCAGCAGGGCGATGGCAGCTGCACCGCCAATATCAACGACTGTCTGGGCGAGGAATTGCTGCGTTACATCGCCGATGTGGGCGACAACAACCGCCTCGATACGGATTATCAGCAGGATTATAAAGGCACGCCTTCGGTGGATAAGAATCTGGCGGCAGGCGACTCGTATGGTTCACGTGGCCCGTGCGAAGGGGTTGTGCTGGGCGGGTATGCAGATGCCGAAGCTATTCCGGCCTCGCAAATCGAGACGCTGCTCATTAATCCTTTGCCACCTAAACAGAACTGCGGCAACTATTTTAATGCGCCAGATGCTGCTAAGTTGGACAGCGTGTTCAACGAAATCGCCTCGCGCATGTTTACACGTCTGACCCGCTAGGGAGAGAGAGGGGTGCCGATGAGCATTCATCAACCTGCCGAATTGTCGGCACGAGGGCGAAAAGGCCAAACACTGGCTGAATTTGCCCTGACTTTGCCAGTCCTGTTAATCCTGATGTTCGGGGTGATCGAGTTTGGTCGCGTGTTTCAGGCGTGGGTGACGCTTCAGAATGCGGCTCGTGCGGCGGCGCGTTATGCCAGCACCGGCATGTATGATGAAAACACGTTTACCATGAACTTGAACCTGAACTCAGCCACACCTGCCGATCCCACCGGATTAATCCCGTGTGTGAACGATGGGAATCAACCCGGCTACGACTTCGCCAATAATGGCGATTCGGTGCAAGACCCTGACCAACGTGGCACCAAAACATTGTACGATCCCCCCGGTCTGGATATGGGGGCGATCGAGGTTTACAACGGCGGCTTGGAAAGCCTGTTTGCCACATGGAACGACGGGGCGAACTGCGATCCGTTCAATGCCGATCATCAGGAAATGCGGCGCGATATGGCGCGTATCCTGTCAATCATGCTGGAAGCGCAGCGCGGTTCGGCGGGTCTGTCAATTCAGCCGTTCCAATTCAACCTCAGCGGTGATAAGGCGCAGGTTGTCAGCGGCAACTGGCCGTGGTTCCGCGTGTGGCAGGTTCCTGACCCGAATATCAATCAGCGGTCGTATTTTGATGTGTCCATCTGTAGTTCCCGTCGGCCTACTAACAGCAGCAATTCGACGTACTACAGCATTTCTGGGCAGCAGCAGGATACGCGCTTTATCACCTATCAGGGCGACACCACGCTGGTGACGCCGAACAATCTGGCGTTGGACGGTGGTTCCACGCCGCCGCTGCCTGTGCCCGGTTGTTTGTTGAATGAAGTGCAGTCGGCGAGTGATACACAGGCCACCCATAACGGCGGCAAGCCCTGGTCTGATCCGGGTGGGCCAGCCGATACGGTGTATGTCACAGTGACGTTCAACCACCCGTTGATTACGCCGCTGCCGCTGCCGACCAATTACATTCGCATTCAGGCACGCCGCAGCGCCATCGTCGAATCCTTCCGTGCGGCAGACCCGCGCAGCGCGTTGGCGGGCGGTTCGGCCATTGACCAGTTGATCCAGACCAATACACCCACAGCGACCAGTTCACCGACGGTGACGGCCAGCGCAACGGGCACTTCGACGGCGACCGCAACCTTTACCCCCACGGCGTCATGGACTCCGCTGCCGCCGTTTAGCTGCGATCTGATTACCGCGAACGGCTTTACGGTCAATGGCGGTCAGATTATGGCGGATCTGCATAACGGGAACGCTGACTCGACCTTCCTGATGCGGGTCGTCGTGAAATGGCCGACCATTCTGGACTATCCGCAGATGTCGCTGTTCGAGATGTCGTTGAATGGTGTGGCACACTGGCGTGGCCGCGCCCTGTCGGATATCAACTCTGCCACTAACACGACAGATACGAGTGCCGGTCTATCCACGCCGATGAACTTCTTTATCGGCACCTCTGAATCGGATCGTACTGTGGCTTCGCAGGAAACGGCGCTGTGGGCATCTACGTTCAGCAGCGGCCCCGCGCAAATTCAAGAGTATACAAGCATCAACGACTACGGCGGGACGACCTTCTACTTCTACAACCCGCTTCAGCCGTCCACACCCTGTCAGGTGACTCTGTATCTGCCGACGCCGACGCCGCGCCCGACGGTCAATGCTCGCACGCCCAGCCCAACGCCGACTGCGACGCCGTCCTGCGCATCGAACCAGATTAGCATTCGCTTCGCTGGCTATCAGAGTTTCGGTATCGCACGCTTTGAAATCACCAGCACCCGTCAGGCGGTGGCGCCTATCACCAACTTCACTATCAACTGGTCGCAACTGGCTGCCGGGGTGCTGACGTTGGATCGGGTGTCCGCTGTGGCGCCGTTCGGACAGCCCAACAGCGTGACCATCTGGCAGGCGAGTAGTTTGACCGAAGACGCGACGCCTTCTACTATCGGTCGTTCTGAAGGAACATGGGTGCAGAACTACACCATTGATCCTGCACGCCCCGGCAACCCCACTGTGGTTTCGATCTATGTGGATTTCGGCGGGGTGGGCGGCTACCTGACGGATATTGGTTATGCAGCAGGTGGCGCGAATTTCAATGGAACGATATTCCGCATTAGCTGTGGTACGCAGACGACCGGCGGAACCGGTGGCGGGACATGGTACGGCGGTGAAGGCGACATCACGATGGCGAATAACCCGACGCCTGCGCCGACAGCCACAAGAGGGCCGACCAATACGCCTGCGCCGACGCTGACACCTTCCAAGACAAACACGCCCTCTCCGCCGACCAAGACGCCGACGATTGGGCCGTCGAACACGCCTAAACCGCCGACGAATACGCCGACGGCCACCAAGCCGCCGACCCCGATTCCGCCGCCCACACTGCCGGGTGGTGGGTGTATTGACAACTGCGGTTAGCCGCGCTCAATCCAGCAGACGTAAACCGAAGCCCCCGCATTTGCCGGGGGTTTCGGTTTAAGAACCTCACCCCCTGCCCCCTCTCCATCACGCTGAGTACAACTAAGAGAGGGGGTAAATTCAATAATTTGAAATGCACATGGGCTAGGTGTGGTATTTGACGTTTAAGAAAATGTGTTCTACTATTCTGTCTCCGCAATTTATCTCCGGTGAATGATGATGCGTTCGATAACTCCGACTATTGCCCGCCGCCTCGTGGTGAGCCGCCAACGGCTGGCGGGTGTGTATCCGCAGGCCGGGACTGCCGCCATGCTGGATGTGATACGCGATTTAGGCTGTTTGCAGCTTGACCCGATTAGCGCCGTGTCTCGCAGTCATACGCTGGTGCTGCGCAGTCGTTTGGGGGCGTATGATCGCGCCGACCTTGACCGGCTGTTGTGGCAGGAGCGCAGCCTGTTCGAGTTCTGGGCGCATGCCGCTTCGATTGTGCTGACCGAAGATTATCCGGTTCATGCCTTCCAGATGAATGTGTGGCGTGAGAGCGCGTCGGCATGGGGCGAACGGGTGCGCCTGTGGGTTGAACAGAACGCGGGGCTGCGGCAGCATATTCTGGAGGAGATCAGCGCGAAAGGGGCGCTGCCTTCCAGCTATTTTGAAGATTCGTCGGTGGATTCGTGGTATTCATCCGGCTGGACATCCAACCGCAATGTGAGCCAGATGCTCGGTCATTTGTGGGATACGGGCGTGATTATGGTGGCGAACCGCAAGAACAACCATCGCTACTGGGATTTGGCGGAACGCTGCCTGCCGGAGTGGACGCCGCGTGAACCCCTGCCGCCCCACGAACTGACCGCCCGCGCCGCGCAGAAATCCTTGCGTGCGCTGGGCGTGGGAACGGCTAAACATATTCAGGCACACTACACGCGGTCGCGTTATCCTGAACTGGGCGCGGTGTTAAAGACGCTGGAGGCCGACGGACTGATTGAGCGCATCAAGATTCAGGATGGCGGAACGGAATGGTCGGATACATGGTATATCCACCGCGCCGATTTGCCGCTGCTGGAGCGTTTGGAGGCGGGCGACTGGCAGCCCCGTACCACACTCCTATCCCCATTTGACAATTTGATTTGCGACCGCAACCGCACCGAACGGCTGTTTGATTTTAACTTTCGCATCGAGATTTATGTGCCGAAAGTCAAACGCCAGTATGGATACTACGTGCTGCCGATTTTGCATGGTGATCGGCTGATCGGGCGGATTGACCCGCTGGTTGATCGCAAGCAAAACACGCTCACGGTCAATGCGGTGTACGCTGAACCGGATGCACCTGATGACCGCGAGACTGCCCGTGCGGTGGCTGATTCCATTCAAGAACTGGCTGCATTTGTGGGCGCAAAAGCGATACACTACGGGAGCGAGAAGCCCGCAATTTGGAAACAGGCTTTGCAGTAGGAGTGAATGATTCTCATGTTGTTGATTATCTGCGCCAATCCTGCCGTTGATCGTTCGTTGACGATTCCGAATTTGACGGTTGGGGCGGTGAACCGTACTCATTCTTCGATGACGGCGGCGGGCGGCAAAGGGTTTAATGTGGCGCGTGCGACTCATACGTTGGGTGGTACGGCAACCTGCGCGAGTTTTGTGGGCGGGCGCACCGGGCGCTGGTTGGCGGATTTAGCCGAAGCCGAAGGGCTGGGTGCGCGTTGGACATGGATTGAAAGCGAAACGCGCATCTGCTCGATCATGGTTGATCCGGTGGCGGGGACGGCTACGGTGGTCAATGAGCAGGGGCCGCAGGTCACAGCCGCCGATTGGGCGGCTTTCGCGGGGGATGTACAGGCCGCCGCCGCCGACTGTGCGGTTGCGGGCTTTAGTGGCAGTTTGCCGCCCGGATCGCCGGTGGAGGCTTATGCGCGGCTGGTGCGCGATCTGGCTGGCACGCGCCCCGTTTGGGTGGACAGCAGCGGCGCATCTCTGAAAGCCGCGCTGGAAATTCCCGGCATTGGCTTGAAGGTGAACGGTGAGGAAGCCGGCGCGATTCTGGGGCGCAACATCGAATCGGTGCCGGAGGCGCTGGCGGCAGCGGATGAACTGCGGGAGCGCGGGCTGGCGGCGGCGGTGCTGACGCTCGGCGCGGAAGGCGCGGTGATATCGCATCCAGAAGCGCGTGGTTGGGCGAAACCGCCGCGCTTGAACGTGTTGAGCGCGGTTGGTAGCGGTGATTCGTTCTTCGCCGGACTGCTGCTGGCGCTCTCCGAAGGCCGTCCTGTGGCGGATGCGCTGTGCCGTGCTGCCGCAGCCGGTGCCGCGAATGCGCTATCGGTGGGCGGCGGCAGTTTTGCGCGGGCGGATTTTGACCGGATTTACAGCGAAACCCGCTTTCAGGGGTTATGAACTGGTTTGAGTGGCGCTCAGGGTGATCTGTGGCGTTTTGAGATAGCTTTGCCGCGTGATAGCCGTTTGCTGGAACTGCGCGGGCGTGAGCAATCCCCACAGATCATCCGGCGTCATCAGTTGGCCTGCGCCAGCATCGGCATAGCGTCGCAGCCAGCCGAAGAAAACCTCGGTTCCTAGATTGTCGCGCAGATCATGAAGCATCTGCACGCCGCGCAGGTAAACGGCGTTGATGTAAGCGCGGCGCGAATTAAAATCGTAGACGGTTTCATCCACGAAGCCTTCCGGCGCGAAACGCTCCACGCGGAACTCCCACCACCACTCCTTCAGGCCGGGGTAGAATTCCTCGATGAACACACATTCGCTGTAGGTCGCCAGCGCCTCATCCAGCCATGGATAGCGGGCTTGATCGCTGCCCACCCGCGCATACCACCATTGATGGGAGATTTCGTGGACGGTAATGAGCATCAGGTAGGATGTGGGGCCGCCAAAACTGCGGAAATATTCCCCGCCGACGAACACGATTCCGCTGAATTCCATCCCGTCCGGGAAGTCCCCCTGTACGATGACGAGGCGTTCATAGGGATAAGCACCGAACAGGTCGGTGTACATATCCACGCTTTTGACAGCCGAATCCAGCGCGAAGGCGGCGCTGTTGATTGGCCCTGCATCAGTTTGTAGAATCGCGTCGTCGTAGCTGTAGACTTCAATTTTGACGCCGCTGGCGGTGTGCTGGGAAGCCATCTGGAAGCCTTCGCCCAGACTCAGACTGAAGTCTCTCGCCTGTGTTAAGGTGGAGTGCCAGTGTCCCGGATTGTTGTCGAGGATAGCACCAGGCGCGGCGATTCGCAGGTTGTCGGGCGCGTGAGTCACCGTGAGGGTGACATCCCAATCAGCGGTTTCCAGCACTTCCTGTTCGCCGATTGGTATTTCCCGGTTGTTCACCCATCCGGCATCCTGATGGACGGCCATTACCGGCAGCCATTGACCGAGGTTCATCTGACGCGGGCTGTATCCGAGATAGCCCTGATAGGCGTTGTCGCTGCTGAGATCAATCGGCGGGACATGGACTTTGAACCCCAGTTCAATCTGTTGTGAACAGCCCGGTTGCAGCGGTTCAGGTAGCGCGATCGTCAGCCGTTGACCGGTCAGTTCATAGTTCGCTGCGCCGGATGGGAACAGGCTCACCGTGTCGAAGATGAACACTTCGGTGGTGCTGTTGGGGCGGATGTGAACTTCGAGCGCGGTCAGGGATTCGGGTGTTCGGTTGATATAATGGATACGTTGTTGTACGATGAGCGACCGATTCGTGTAGTCGAGATCGGCGGTTATGATGTGCTGCGTGGTGGGCGCGTCTGGTGTCTGCTGGCAGGTATCGGCGGTCGGCGTGGCAGCAGGCGGCGGGCTGGCGATCGGCTGTCGTTCCCGGTTGAGCGTGGGAACCGGCGTAGACTGAATCACGCGGACGGTGGTCGGCGTGGGCGCGGCTTGTGGCGCACTCGCCTGACTGAGCGCACAGGCCGTCAGCGTCAACAGCAAAATCGGAAGGGTGAAGCGCGGGATTTTCATTCGGCGCATGTTAGCGCGGTCATCCGAAATTGCCAATAGGCGCTTGTTCTACGCTTTGCATTTTGATGAAGGCAACCTTTGGCGCTCCGGCGTGTTCTTGTGCATAGAGTGTCTGTTTTTCACGGAGGACTGGGATTTGGAACCCTCGTTAAAGACCCAACTACGCGGTTTGGTGCGTTTGACCCGGTGGAAGGAACATCTGCCCTTTGTTGTCCCGCTAACGGTACTGGGGGCGCTGCTGGCCGTTGTGAACCACGACAGCCTCAATCTGGACTGGCGCTTGGGCGCGGTGATTGTCGGGAATTTCCTCGTTGTCGCTTATGCGTTCATGATTAATGATATTGAAGATGCGCCGGATGATGCGCGGGAGGCGGATCGTGCCTCGCGCAATCCGATCACCTGTGGCGAGATCAGCGTTCGCACCGGGTATCTGGCGTGTCTGGTTGTGGCGCTGCTCACGCTGGGGGCGTTTGCGTTGGCCGGCGGTTCGGCGCTGTCCGTCGGTGCGATCACGCTGGTGCTGTCTCACCTGTATTCGTGGCGACTTGTCCGGTTGAAGGCGTGGGCGCTCACGGATGTGGTTTCGCATTCGCTCATGCTCAGCGGGCTGCTGCTGGTGGCCGGTTATTTCACTTACGATACACAACCGGGCAAGGTCTGGTTGGTGGCGGCGGCGGTCACGTTAGTGTCGGTTTACGGTCAGCTGTACAACCAACTGCGCGACTATGCTATGGACAAGGCCGCAGGGCTGCACAATACGGCGATTGTTCTGGGCGAAGCGCCGACAAAAATTGTGATGTATGGCTGTATCCTGCTGGCGGTGGCTTGCCTGCTGATCGCAATCGTGCAGAGTGTGTTCCCGCCGTGGTTAGGCGCGGTACTCATCGTCAGTGTGCCGGTCAGCCGCTTACTCAGCCCAAATAAGGGGCGCGACATGCGCGGAACGGTGTCGGTGGACTTCAGCGGATCGTTCCAGTTGCAGATTATGACCGCTGTCAACCTGACGGTGGCCGTGTGGTTCGCGTGGGTGGTGGTTTCGCAAGTGTTCTCGCTCTAACCCTTTGGTTGTCCCATGCGTGTTCAATAGGTCAGGCCATGTGCCTGACCTATTTTGATTCTTATGGCGGAGGCTGGCTGCATCTCCTATAATGGACATTAGCGGTGATCTGTTTCGATGCTGATAACTGGGGATGGCAACGCATGGCAAATGGCGTAGCGACAAAAGGCCGCATTCTAATCGTGGATGATATTCCCGATACGGTGGATTTGGTGCGAGATTGGCTAGAAACCTATGGTTTTTCAGCCATCGGTGTGACGAGCAGTCTAAAAGCGTTGGAACTGGCAGAATCGGAAAGCCCGGATTTGATTTTGCTGGACGTGATGATGCCTAAGATGGACGGCATGGAAACCTGCCGCCGCTTGAAAGCTAACCCGAAAACGGCTGAAATTCCGATCATTATGGTGACGGCGAAGAACCCTAGTGAAGCACGCGCTGAGGGGATTATGGCCGGCGCGGTGGACTACATCACCAAGCCGATCAATTTGCAAGACCTTGTGAAGCGCATCGAAAACGCGCTGGCGAACACGGCTCATGCGCCGGTGGATGTGCAACGGTTGCTGGAGGAAGTAGCGCATTCGGCACTCTCCATCCTCTCGTGTGATTTGATCTGGCTGCTGGGGTTAGACAACGAGGAGGAGATGCTGCAAAGCCGGATTCTGGCGACGACGGGCGGTGCCCGCGCTGAAACCGAATTTTTGCTGACGGCGGCCAACGGTCAGGCCATGCCCAAGTTCGCTCTCTCGGATATTGAAAATCCTTTTGTGTCCACGCTGCTCACCCGCAAAATGCAGGTGAACATTCTGGCGGATACGCTTAAGGAACGGCTGACGACGATCTCGGTGTACAAGGCAACCGAGATGCTTCGTTTGAGCTACCTGTCCATTGTGCCGCTGACCGCCGCAGGCCGCGCTCCGGGGGTGATGGTGCTGGGGAGCTTGCAGCCGCACAATATGGAAACGCCCCGCGCTCGTCAGATTATCACCTCATTGGGGATGCAGGCGGCGATTGCGCTGGATTATTCACGGTTGATTACTGACCTCACCAGCCGCGAAAACGAAATGCAGCGCGAACAATCCTTCCGCGAAATGATTCTGGACACGATGAGCGATGGCCTCGTTGTGATTGACTCGAAGGGCATGGTGAAATACACCAACCGCCGCTTGCTGCGCCTGACCGATTACCCACGCGGGTTTCTGGACAATCGTTCGGTGGGCGAGTTGTTCCACCCGGATGACCGTGCAGATGTGATGCTCGGATTGCTGCGCGAGGGTGCGACCACCATGCGCTTTGACCAGCGGTTAGTCACGCGGGATGGTCGTGTGATTCCGGTGTGGTTGAGCCGTTCGCGTTCGCAGGTATCCGAACTGAATAATCAGGTCATCGTACTCAGCGACATGACCGAACAGAAAAAGCGCGAGGCTGAACTGGAACGCCAGACCAGCCGGTTGCTGGCGCTGAACGAAGCCGCGCATGTCATCACGGCTGACTTGACGCTGCACGATACGCTGCGCAATATTTTGAGCGCGGCGCTGAACGTGGTGCAGGCGCAGGGTGCGTCTTTGTTTCTGTTCAACAAGGATAACGCGCAGGAATTGATTGTGGTGGCGGCGGCGGGTACGGGCGCGGATGTGATGCAGGGGATGCGCGTGCCGGTGGGTGAGGGGGTGGCGGGCTGGGTGGCGCGGGAGGCCAGCCCGCAGCTGGTCGGTGATATTCGTGATGACCCCCGTTTTTACCGGAAAGTGGATGACCAGACGGGCTTTAACACCCAGTCGTTGATCGCGGTGCCGCTGATTAACGCCGATCAGGTGATTGGCGTGGTGGAAGTGGTGAACAAGCTGGATGGGGAACTTTTCGATCAGGATGATGTGCGTTTGTTAGAGAGCATGGCTGGCACGGCGGCGGTTTCTATCGTGAATGCCCGCCTGTTCGACGAAACGCAGCGCCGTGTGAAAGAACTCGGCACGCTGCTCAATGCCAGTGCCGCCGCTTCGTCTACGCTGCAATTCAGTCAGGTGTTGGAAAGCATCGCCCGTAATCTTGCCAGCGGGTTGCAGGTGGAACGCTGCATTATCATGTCGTGGAACGCCAGCAAGGAGCGCCTAGAGTCGCTTGCGGATGTCTCGGACGCGATTTGGACGATGGCTGAAGCGCCCCGCCGTTCCCTGAGCCGCGAACCGCTGCTGCGCAATGTGCTGCATACCGGCAACGTGGAATTCGTATCGCTGCTGCAAAAGAACCTTTCTAACGCGCAGCGTGCTGTGCTGCGGGCTACCGGGATGGTGCATGTGGCGGTGGTTCCCGTTCTTGAAGGGGGAGCGATCAGCGGGTTGATGACGTTGGGCAGCACGCACCCTCGCGCCGGTTATATGGCGCGGGATGCCGAGACTATCCATAAGCTGCTGACGGAATGGCAGTCTGCGTGGCCGGGAAATCGGATGCTGGCAACGGCGGACGCAGGGGCGCTGGCTGACCTTTCTGACCGGATGATGAAAGTGGGTTCGACCTGCTGGGTGACGGTGCAGGCGTGGGACGCGCAAGCCGACGCATCTGCCCTGTTGTGTGAGCGCGGGTTTGCCGAATGGACTAAGCGACCGGGCAAGAGCCTGCCCATTCAGAATTTCCCGACGCTGCAATCGGTGGTGCGTGGGCGTGAACTGCGAATGGCGACGCTGGAAGACCTTTCCGGCGATCCGGTGGAACAGGATTGGCTGTCGTATCACGGCGGGCAAGCCTGCCTGCTGATCCCGCTGCTGGAACGCGGGGTGGAAACCGTCGGGCTGGTGAAGCTACTCTCGCAGGAAATGCGATTGTTCGACGAGGGCGAGGTGCGGTTGGCGCAGGGGATTGCCAATGTCGCCAGCAGCGCCGTCGAAAACGCACGGCTGTATCAAACACTGGAAAGCCGTGCGCGGGCGCTGGAAAGCGCCTATAACGAACTGCGCGAAGCCGACAAAGCCAAAGATGAGTTCATTCAGAATGTCTCGCACGAGTTGCGCACGCCGTTGATCTCGGTACTGGGCTATGGTGCGCTGCTGGCTGAGGGCGATTTTGGGACGATCAACGATGAACAGCACGAGGCGCTGGACATCATCATGCAGAAATCGCAAAAGCTGGCGGATATTGTGGAAGATATTGTCTCGATGCAGGCGCTGGAAACGCGCACCTACGAACGTCAGCAGGGCGACATGAAGGCCATTTTGCAGGCTGTGCTGGACAAGAACCAGTCGCGTGCGGCAGCCGCTGGCCTGCAATTCAATGCCCACTTGGACAATGGATTGCCGCCGGTGTATGTGGACGAAAAGACCATCGCGGACGCTTTCGAGAAAATTCTCGATAATGCGATCAAGTTTGGCGGGCAGGGCAAGCTGATTGACATCACCGCACAGGATACCGATGGGCCGGTGGTGCAGGTGATGGTGCGCGATTACGGCATCGGCATCGAGCCTTCGGAACATCACAAAATTTTCCAGCGGTTCTATCAGGTGGATGGGGGCGTGAACCGCCGCTATTCCGGCACCGGTCTGGGACTGGCGATTGTGAAAGCGGTCATCGAAGGTCACGGCGGGCGGATTGGCGTAAAAAGCAAACTCGGCGAGGGCGCGACGTTTGTGTTCACGGTTCCGAAGTATTCAACACTGGTACAGGGCTAACATGACTCTGAGCGATTTTCACGGCGTTCTGTTCAATATGCACGTTTTGTACTCCCTGATTCTCGGCATCTGGGGGGCGGTGATGGCCTCGCGGAAAGAATCGATCTCCGGGAATTACTGGGGCGCGGTCGCCACTGGCACGATTCTGGCGGTGCTGATTGCGCTGGTGGGGATCATCATGACGGCGCAGGGGTTACGCACGGCACGCACTGTCACCTATTACCTGTATATGGCGTGGTTGGTCGTCATTATGCCCGGTCTGTTCTCGCTCCTGCGCGGGCGGGATGACCAGAGCGCCGCGATTGCCTTCTCGATTCTAGGGTTTTTCAACGCAGCCACTTCGCTGAGTATGTTGCAGCGCGGGTTGGTTGGCCCGTGGTTTTTGGAACCGGGATAATTGCTTGCCACCGACCATGCAAATTATCCTCACACACGAGAATGCGGATTTTGATGCGGTGGCGGGGCTGCTGGCGGCTTCGCGCCTGTATCCCGATGCGACGATTGTTCTGCCCGCCCGGATGAATCAGAACGTGGCGCAGTTTTTCGAGCGTTACGAAAGCCGCCTGCCGGTGACGTTCATGCAGCAGCGGGCGGTGCGTGGCAAAGTGGTGAGCCTCGTGATTGTGGTGGATACACAACGGGCGGTGCAGATCAAAGGGATTCCGGCAAATGTTCCCATTTTGATTCTCGATCATCATCCGTTAGGGCGTGACCTGACCGCACAGCAGACCTTTGAAATGCAGCCCGTAGGCGCGGTGACGACATGGCTGACGGAACGCTTGCAAGCGGCGGGTGTGGCGCTTTCCTCGATTGAAACGACGCTGCTGGCGCTGGGCATTTACGAGGATACCGGCGCGTTGACCTATGGAACCACGACCCCCCGCGATTTGCGGGCTGCCGCATGGCTGATGGAGCAAGGCGCTGATCTGGATGTGGTACGCGCTTATCTGATGCCCCCTTTGAATGCTGACCAACGAGCCTTGTTCGACCAATTGCTGGCCTCGGCAGAAACGCGGGTGATCGAAGGTTATCCGGTGATTGTGGCGCGGGCGGCGGCGGCAGAATATGTGCCGGAGGTCAGCAGCGTGGCGCACCGCTTGCGCGATACGCTTGACCCGGCGGCGTTGTTTGTGCTGGTGGAGATGCCCAACAATTTGCAGTTGGTGGCGCGTGCCAGCGGCGAAGCGGTCAATGTGGGCGAAATTGCCCGCACGTTGGGCGGGGGCGGGCATGGGCGAGCGGCAGCAGCCAGCCTTCAAAACCGTCCGGTACACGAAGTTATTGAACACATCTGGCACGAACTGCATCAGCGCGTTCGCCCAGTGACGCGCATCGTGGATTTGATGTCCTACGGGGTGCATACGGTAGATGCGGGAGTTTCGCTGGCGAAAGTGGTGCGCCGCCTGCGCCGGATCGGTCATGAAGGCTATCCGGTGGTGGAAGACGGGCGGGTGGTGGGGCTGCTCACGCGGCGGGACTTAGACCGTGCGGTGGAGCATGGTTTGGGCGAGCAAACGGTGCGCGATGTGATGATGCACGGTTCGGTGGGGCTACATGCGCAGGATTCGGTGTTCGCGCTTGAGCAGATTGTGGTGGAAAGCGGTTGGGGACAAATTCCGGTCTGGGATGATCGCGGTCATTTGATCGGGATTGTCACCCGTACCGATCTCATCAAACACTGGGCACGGATTCATCCGGCGGACGGCGCTCCGGCGGAAACCCGTCTGGGACGGGAGCAAATCGAAGCCGTACTCGGTGCGGCGATCAGCCATTTGATCGGCATCCTAGCGGCTTTCGCGCAGGAACAGCTTGTTTCGATGTACATGGTGGGCGGCGCGGTGCGCGATGTGCTGCTGCAACGCCCAAACCTCGATCTGGATTTCGTGGTGGAAGGTGACGCGATCCGGCTGGTGGAAGGCTTGCAAGCGCGGTTTGGCGGTCAGGTGAGCAGCTTTCAGCCGTTCGGCACCGCGAAATGGCGGCTGAACGAGGCGGCCTGTAGCGCGTTGGGTGTCTCCGGCGGGCTGCCGGAAACGCTGGATTTTGCCAGCGCCCGCAACGAATTTTATGAGCATCCAACGGCGCTGCCAACGGTATATAACGGCTCGATCAAGCTGGATTTGCTGCGGCGAGATTTCACCATCAACACGCTGGCAGTGCAGGTTAGTCCGGCAGAGTCCTTCGGGCGGGTGCTGGACTTTTATGGAGGGCTTCAGGATTTACGGGCAGGCGTGATTCGCGTTCTGCACAGCTTGAGTTTTGTGGACGACCCGACCCGTATTTTGCGGGCGGTGCGGTTTGAATCCCGCTTGGGGTTTCATATTGAGCCGCGTACTGCTGAACTGATCGCCAATGCGCGACCCATGCTGGCGCGGATTACGGGCGAACGGTTGCGGAATGAGTTTGACATCCTGTTTGGCGAGGCCGAGCCAGAACGCGCTATTCTGTGGCTGCAAGAGCGCGGGTTGCTGTTGGCGATTGATCCGGTATTTCAGGTGCCTGCGCGGGTGGATCACCTGTTCAAAGCGGCGCGGGCGGGCGATCTGGTCTGGGTGTACGCCGCTGCGCTGGAGCCGTTATACTGGCATGTGCTGGCGGCGCTGATGCCTCCAGCGGTGGCGGAACGTCTTGGCGAGCGACTGCTGATTGCGCGGACGCTGGCAGAAGCAATGGTGACGACCTCCCGACTGGTCGAACGGGTGGTCGCATGGTGCCAGCCTGAACTGCGCCCCAGCCAGATTGTGCCGTTCATGGAAGGCGCGAATGAAATCGGCCTGCTGGCGGCAGGGCTGGCGCTGGATAGGCCGGTGGCGCGGGAACGCATTCACCTGTACTGGACGCGCTGGCGGCATGTCCGGCCAACCGTCAATGGTCACATCCTGCGCGAACGCGGCTTGCCTTCCGGGCCAGCCTATGCGCGAATCCTGAGCCGGTTGCGGTCAGCATGGTTAGATGGCGATGTGCGCAACGCGGAGCAAGAGGCCGATTTGCTGGCGGAACTGCTGCGCGAGGAGTCGAAGCGCGATGATGGCGGCTGAACATCCGGCATTGGCGGTGACATTCCAGATTTGCTTCCGGGCGGCGCGGGCGGATGATCTGCCGAAACTGGAATGGTATGGCGCGTATGCTCATTTCCGCGAGTTGTTTGCGCGATCTTTTCGGGAGCAGCAGCTAGGGCGGCGGCTGATGTTGATTGCGGATAGCGGCGGCTTCCCCGTCGGGCATATTTTCCTGCAATATACCTCCGGTGCGCTGATGGATACCGAGGCGGGGCAACGTTCGTACCTGTATTCGCTGCGGGTGATGGACATGTTCCAGCGGCGGGGCATTGGCACGCGCTTGATTCACGAGGCGGAGTCTGTGTTGCGGGTGAAGGGAACACGCTGGGCGACCATCGCCGTCGCCAAAGACAACATACAGGCGATCCGTTTATATGAACGGTTGGGGTACTGGATTTTTAGCGATGACCCCGGCATTTGGAGCTACCGCGACCATGAAGGTACGACGCGCACCGTCTACGAACCGTGCTGGCTATTGCAAAAAGAAATCAATTTGCGCTAAAATGCTAGTTGGCGTGATTACGAATATTTCAACGTGACCATGCTGGCTTGCTTCAAGAAGGCTTCACTGAGCAGCATGCAAGCCCTGATCCTATTCAACGAGGTCAGTACGCTCTATGACAATTCATCAAGAAGCAGTTCGCATCACACGCTGGCATGGTAGCCAGCATCCTACGTTTTCCATCATTACCCGTGAAATGAAAAAAGAAGGCTTGCGTCCCTATATGTGGGTGAATACCCCCAATAACCGCTATGGCATTCGCAGTCATGGGTACGACAAGGTGCTGTATGTGGTGGAAGGGACTGTAGAAATCAGTCTACCGGATATGAACCAGCGGATGAGCCTACGGGCGGGCGACCGGGTGGATATTCCGGCGGGCGTTCGTCATGGCACGACAGTTGGCGGTTCCGGCGCGAAATGTGTAGAAGCGGCTGTGGCGCGGCATTAGCCCCTAATGCGTGCAGCACACGAACGGGGCGCACTGAAGCGCCCCGTGTGTTTTATTCCCCTCTGATTGCTCATCTGGCAATGATGACTATAATCCGAACCAATCCGGTTACTGGATAGCGGGAGAGCTATGGATAACGCTTTTCAACTCAGCCGCCGTCAGTTTTTGCGTCTGACACGGGCTACGGCGGACATGGCGCGTTCTCCGCTGGAGCCGTATGTGGATGCGGACGGGCTGACACCGCAGGGCGCATTTTACCGCCAACAGCTATCGGGCGTTCCGGCGGTTGATCTTGCCCGCTGGTCGGTCTATGTAGATGGGTTTGTCCGCCGTCCGCGAGGCTGGACAGCGGATGAGCTGCGCCTGAACGACTGGCAGGAGACGCGCTGTACGCTGTTGTGCGCCGGTCACAGCCCGCGCAATACCCTGATCGGGACAGCCCGTTGGGGCGGTGTGCCGCTTGGCAGCCTGTTGCGACAGATGGATGTAGGCGCAGGGGCGCGTTATGTGCAGTTGACCTGTGCAGACGGCTATCGCACGTCGCTGCCGTTGGCTGCTGCCGCTGATGTGCTGCTGGCGCTGGAGATGAACGGTCAGCCTTTACCCCCCGAACAGGGTCAACCCCTGCGTTTGATCGCTCCCGGCTTATACGGTTACAAGATGCCGAAGTGGATTCAGCAAATTACCCTGACTTCTGCCCCGTTGACGGGCTATTGGGAAGGGCGCGGTTTGCCGGAGGACGGGCGTGTGGCGGTGATGTCGCTGTTTTTCCAGCCCGGTCATGAGGCGCGGGTGACGGAAATCGTGCGGCTTTACGGGGCGGCTTTCGCAGGTCAGCAGAAGGTGGCGCGGGTGGAAGTGAGCGCCGATGATGGCGCATGGATGCCCGCCCGTTTTGAACCCGCGTCCGCCGGTGAATGGGTGCTGTGGCAGCAGGAATGGCAAGCGCCGCAACCGGGTGTGTATGCGCTGCGGGTGCGGGCGATAGATGAGCAGGGGCGGGTTCAGTCGGAAGGTATCCATCAGCGGGTGGTGCATGTGATCGGCAAACAGGCATGGTGACACTCTCACGGCGCACTTTTCTGGCATGGATGGGCGTGAGCGCGGTGGCGATCAACTTGCGCGGGTGGTCGGCGCCGGCGGTGTTGCCGCAGGGCGAAATCCAGCAGGGGCGGGCGCTGGTTGCGCTGGAGGTGCTGCGCCAACCGCGTAGCGATGCGCGGGTGGTCGGTCAACGCTGGCCGGATAGCGTGCTGCCTATCCGACGAACCGTAGGCGCTTATTTTGATATTCCGGGCGGTTATGTGCGTCAAAGCGATGTGCAACCGATGGTCACGGCGTTCGCGGCGCGCCCCGCCCCAACCACGTTGCCGTTCTGGGCGGAAGTGCGCGGCGCGGTGAGCGCGGTTCGGGCGTATGCGGCGGCAGATGCCCCGCTGCGGACGCGGATCGGGCATGGGGGCGTGTTGCAGGTGGTGGAACGGCTGACCGGTGATCCCGACTGGTACGGCGTGGCGGATGCCAGCGGCAGGCTGATGGGATGGGCGCAGGCTGGCGCATGGAGTCCGGTTGCGCTGGAAGCGGTAAACGGCGGTGGCACGCTGCATCTGGACAGTACGCGCCATCGCTGGCTGATGGAACAGGGCGGTCAGGTGGTTGGGCGCGGGCTGTTCGCCAGTGGGCGCGTGTTAGCGCGTGGTCAGTATGCCGTGCAGGGGCGTGTGCCGGGGGGTGTAGATGCTGCTTATCCGGGCGCTTCGTGGTGTACGCAGTGGGGCGGCGGTCTGGCGGTGGGGGGCGCGTACTGGCATAACCATTTCGGACAGGCGCAGGACGGTTGCGCGGTGCAGTTAGCGCCTGCGCAGGCACGCTGGTGTTACGAATGTCTAGGCCAAGACGGGACGATTATCATCGAGTGACACTTCTCACTCGTGCTACACTGAAGCGGTAATGCTTTCCGTAGGGAAGGGTTTCAATTCATCAAGTTTAGCGTATTGGTGAGGTAACAGGTTGTGGGCGCTGATAATCTGACGGTTGGCTTGGCTTTTGTAGCCGGATTCATTTCCTTCATTTCTCCTTGCGTTCTGCCGCTGGTGCCGGCCTATATCGGCTATATGGGCGGGCGCATGACCAATTCGGTGTCGGCGCAGGTAAACGCTGGCGGCGGTAGCGTGGCGCTGCGGCCTTCGCTCAACATGCGCTTTGGCACGGTGTTGCACGGCGTATTTTTCGTGATGGGCTTCACGTTCGTGTTTGTGCTGATCGGCTTGCTCTCCACCGCGTTCATTCAGCAGGTGGGCGGGCGCAACATCAACCTTGTGACGGGGATTATCGGGCGCTTCGGCGGCGTGCTCATCATGTTTTTCGGGTTGCATGTGATGGGCGTGCTGCAAAAACTGTTCAACCGCTTGCAGGCCAATAAGAGCCTGCTGGAGAACCCGCTGTTGAGCGTGGCATCGGGGTTATTGGGGACGGCCTTTGTGCTGTGGGGCTTCACAGGGACGCTTTTGCCACCGCTGACGACCACGATGGCGACAATGGCCGGCGAGGAAACCCATCTTCAGTGGCCTACGATTATCGCGCTGGCGCTGGTGGCGGTCTTCTGGCTGTGGCTGTTCATCGCCGGAGCTTTCACCCATGCGGCGGCTTTCTGGTCGCAGCAAATCGGCAGCATCCAAACGCTGTTGTATACCGATACGCGGCGGCAGATGCAGGCGCGGGGTGGGCAGGGCTATGGCAGTTCGGCGCTGATGGGCGTGATCTTCTCGGCAGGATGGACACCCTGCATTGGCCCGGTATACGGCGCGGTGCTGACGATGGCGGCTAATACGGGCGATGTGGGACGGGCGGGTGCGCTGCTGGCCGCTTATTCGCTAGGGTTGGGCGTGCCGTTCCTGCTGACGGCGCTGCTGCTGGATGGGGCACAGGGTATCCTGAAGAAGCTCCAGCGGCACATGCACAAGATTGAACTGGTCAGCGGTATATTTTTGATCGGGATCGGTTTTCTGGTGGCGACGGGGACGCTGCAAATCCTCAGTCAATCGTTAGCGGGGCAGTATGCCGATGTTTCTGTGAATCTGGAGGAGCAGGTCATCGGGTCACTTTCAGGGCAAGACAATGCCGCGCCGACGGCTGTCCCCACTGCTGAACCGACGGCGGACGGCAGCACTGGCCTGAACTCGATCAGTGATGCGGCAGCCGCAGCCGCAGCCGCAGCCGGCTTTGAGGAAGGGAACGTTCCCCCGAATTTCGAGGCGACCACGACGGCGGGCGAAACGGTGCGGCTGGCAGACTTGCGTGGTCAGGTGGTGCTGGTGAACTTCTGGGCGACATGGTGCGGCCCGTGCCGCAAAGAGATGCCTGACCTCGAAGCCCTGTATCAGCAGTACCACGATCAGGGTTTCACCGTGCTGGCGGTCAATAACATGGAGACGGCAGCACAGATTGACGGCTTCGCCAAAGAGTTAGGGCTGTCCTTCCCGCTGCTGCTGGATGAAAAGGCGGCGGTGCAATTGCTCTACAATGTCCTCGGCTATCCCACCTCGTACCTGATCGGGCGCGACGGGGCAATCGCGGGGCGTTATCTAGGCGAACTGGATGCCGCGTCCTTCGAGACGGCGTTGAAACAAGCTCTCGGCTGATGGGCGGGTGGCGGCGTTCGGGGCTGATTTTAGGGGCTGCGCTCTGCTGGAGCGCGGCTCTTTTGATTGGTGCGGTGGTTGGACTGCCGGAGCGTGCCGCTTTTACCGGTGTGGTCATCCCCGGTGAACGACCTATCGCGCCGGAAATCGGGGCGGTAGCGCCGCCCTTTAGCGGATTGACGGTGGCGGGCGAACGGCTGGATTTGTGGGCGCTGCACGGGAAGCCGATCATTCTGAATTTTTGGGCGACGTGGTGCGAACCCTGTGCGCTGGAAATGCCCGAACTACAGGCGTTGTATGCGGAACGGGGCGCGGAGCAGGTGCGTGTGCTGGCGGTGAACCTCGGTGAAGGGGCGGCGCAGGTGCAGGCGTGGGGACAGCATTTCGGCCTGACGTTCGATCTGCTGCTCGACCCGACTCAGCAGGTGGCGGCGCTGTACCATCTGCGCGGACAGCCTTCGACCTATGTCATCTCGGCAGAGGGCGTGATTACGCACATTTTCTATGGCCCGACGACGGCGGCGGCGCTGCGCGGGGCGCTGTAACGCGCTGGCGGGAGTGTTCCGTTATTCCTGAACGTGGTAGACTGCGAACGGGATGAGGAAACTGAAAGTAAGGTCGCGTATGACAAGCAAACAACCGCGTGACCCGGTGGGGTTGCGCCTGAATCGGATGGTGCTGCGCTTCACGCACAACTGGCTGCGGGTGGCTTGCATCGTGATTGGCCTGTATGCCTGCCTGCCGATTGCCGCGCCGGTGCTGATGAAAGTGGGTGCGACGGGCATCGGGCAGATGTTGTACACCCTGTACAGCCCGTTCTGCCATCAGTTCGCTTTCCGTTCGGTGTTCCTGTTCGGGGAGCAACCGTTCTATCCGCGCTATAACACAGGTAGCCCGTATACGCCTTTTGAAACCTATGCGCAATCACTGCCAGAATTCGCCCCGGATCGGCAGGTGCGCATCTGGGGGCAACCGGTTGGCATGGTCGGGGACATCAGCGGGTTTTCGCCGGGATTTCAGGGCGCGGCGCGGGATTTTAAGGGCAACGAGCAGATGGGCTATAAGACGGCGCTGTGTGCCCGCGATATGGGCATCTATCTGGCGCTGTTTGCAGGCGCGTTGATCTATAGCCATCCCTATGTGCGCCGCCGCCTGCGTCCGGTGCCGATTTGGTTGTATTTGCTGTTGGGGATCGCGCCAATTGCGGTGGACGGCCTGAGCCAGATGCTCGGCTATCCGCCTTTCAGCCTGTGGCCGCCGCGTGAAACGCTGCCCGTTTTTCGGGTGGTGACGGGCGTGCTGTTCGGGTTGATGAATGCGTGGTTGGGGTTGCCGTATCTCGATCTTTCGATGCGCGACACCCGCGACCAGATTGAGTCCAAGCTGGAACGGGCAGGCTACCCGCTAGAATAGCGACAGTTGCAGCGGCGGACGGCGACCATCCAGCAGAATGTAGGGCGCGGCGCGTTCCGGCGCGGCGATACCTAGCTTACGCAGATGCGCGAGATCGGTGAGATGCCCGGTGCGGCGGGCTTGTAGAATCGCGTCGGCGGCTTTGGGGCCGATGCCCGGTACGCGCAGCAGTTGTTGACGATCCGCCTGCATGACATCCAACGGCTTCTGGCTGAGATTTGCGTCTGCCCATGCCCGTTTGGGGTCTACATCCAAGCGCAGATTCCCTTCGCCTTCCAGCGGCAGTTCTTCCACCGACCAGCCGTAATCCCGCAGCAAAAAGCTGGATTGATACAGGCGGTATTCGCGCTTCGGTAGCGTGGCGGTCACGTTCTCGAAGGGCGTATCCGTGACCGGATTGAAGGCTGAATAATAGGCACGGGTCAGGCTCATCTGGCGGTGCAGCTTTTCGCTGAGTGAGAGCAGTTCCAGATCGGTATCGCCCACCGCGCCCACCACGAATTGCGTCACGCTGCTGGCGCGAATGCCCCGCGTGGTGCGAATCTGGTGCGCCCAGCCGAGCAGTTGCAGCAGTTCGGTCTGGAAGTGCTTTTTGGGTGCGAGGGCGCTCAACCGCGTTTCGGTGGGGCCTTCAAGGTTGATCGAGATGCGGTCAGCCAGTTGCATCGCCCGCACCAGTTGATCGTATTCCGCCCCTGGCATGACTTTGAGATGGATAAACCCCCGGTACTGGTATCTGTGACGGATGATCTCCACCGTGTCGAGGATTTTGTCCTGCGTGGTGACGCTGCCTTTGATAATGCCCGACGACAGAAATAAGCCTTTGACGATGTTCGCCCGTTGAAGCTGGTCAAAGGCGCTGGCGAGTTCGTCCGGCTTGAAGCTGACGCGCTGCGTTTTGGTACGTCCGGCGCGGAAGGGGCAGTAATAGCAGTTGCGTTCGCAAGCGGTGGTCATCATGGTGCGTAACACGGGCATCGCGCCGGTGGGCGTGGAAACGGACGTGACGCAGGGCAGATGGTCGGCGGCGGTGGAACGCTGTTTTTCGACGTGGGGCTGGTCGCCAGCCGGCTCGAAGGCCACGTTCGGCGCGGTGTGTTGCAGTTTGTCCAGCGTGGAGGGCGAAGGGTGAATATTCATATCTTTATGATACGAAATTTTGTTCTATTTGTCAATACACCCCGCTGCCCCCAAACCAGTTTCGGGCGGCGGGGTGTATCTGCGCGGGTTAGTCTTGCTGTTCGATGCCGTTCAGCGTGATTTGCAGCGGTGTATCGGCAAGTCGCCCCATCGGGAGGATGATCTGGCGGCGCTCAATCGGCTGACCGCAGCCCGCATCCGGCGAGACGAAAATGAACATTTCGATGGTGATGCTGCCGCCGTTGCGGGTGACTACGCCTCGCAGGGGGTACGGGCAGCTGGTGGCGATTTCCACATCAGCTATCGCAATTACATCCGGCGGGAAGGAACGGGTGCTGATGACGGTCAGCGCGTTCGGGTCGAGCATCAGGCTGCCGGCGGCATCGGCTTGACTGCCGGCTACCGAACATAGATTGGTGCTTTCGAGGATGCGGTCTTGTTCGCTCAAGAGGAGCAGTTTTTTGTAGGGCATGTCCAGCGGGTTGAAGAACGCTTGCTGATGGGCTTCTGCAACCACCGACCCATCGATGGCGGATTCGGCATACGCCCGCAGGGTGACGGCTTCCCCGATTGTGCCTTCCAGCGGGACATCCAGCGTCCATTCGCCTTCGCCACCCACGTCCGCGCTGGTATAGGTGACGGGCTGCTGGAACAGGGTTTCACCGCTGGTGTTCGTCACCTGCACGACGAGGTTATTCTCGAACAACCCTTTGGCTTTGCCTTTGACCGTGAATCCGCTTTCACCTACACTTGCTCCTGAGTTGGGTTCGGTGATGGTGATGAACGTGTCACCGTTGGGAGGGATGATGGCGCGGGGAGCCGGCGAGGGTAGGTTGAAACCGGAATGGATGACAATGATGCCCCAGTCGCAAATCCGGTACTGGATGCGCGGTTCAGTGTCGGTCTGCGTGGGGGCTTGAGCCTGTGCCAACGCGGGCAGCGCGAAACAGAGAATGATTAGGAAACGGATCAAGATGCGGCGCATGTTTTTATCCTCAATTAAACTCTATTGTGGTCTTAGTGATTATAGCAAGTGATGTAAATTGGCGTTTTGTCACGAAAGGAAATTGAAATGCCCCAACCCTTTACGCTGGGTGTGAATTACTGGCCGCGTCGGAAAGCGATGTACTGGTGGTCGGATTTTGATGCGGGTGAGGTGCGCGAAGAATTTGCCATTATCCGCGAGATTGGCATGAACGTTGTGCGCGTGTTTTTGCTGTGGGACGAATTTCAGCCTACGCCGGACACGGTTTCTGCCGAGTGTTTGCGTAGCCTGACGACGGTGTGCGACATTGCGGCGGAGACGGGCTTGAGGCTGGATGTGACCTTCTTCACCGGACACATGAGCGGGCCGAATTGGTCGCCGCAATGGTTGCTGGATGCCCAAGCGCCGATTCCGTCGCGCTCGGTGCGGCAGGTGGTCAGCCGTCATCAGGTGGTCAGCGGCGGCTACCGGAATCCGTTCCACGACCCGGTGGCGCTGGCTGCCGAACGCCTGCTGCTGCGGACGGTGGTGGGGGCACTGAAAGATCATCCGGCGATCTGGATGTGGAACCTCGGCAACGAACCGGATTTGTTCGCTATCCCGAACAGCGCGGCGGAGGGCAGGGCGTGGGTGAAGGAGATGGTCGGCATCATCAAATACCTAGACAGCCGCCATCCGGTGACGTGTGGGTTACATGCGGCGAGTCTGGCGGAGGACAACGGCCTGCGGATTCATGATGTGTATGCTGAAACCGATGTGGCGGTGATGCACAGCTACCCGATGTACGCCGAAGGCTGGTCACGCGGGCCGCTGGATGACCAGTTTGTGCCGTTCACTTGTGCGCTGGTGAGCGCCCTGTGCGGCAAGCCGACGCTGATGGAAGAATTTGGCGGATGCACTGCCGCGCCGGGGGATCGTTCGGCGGTGTGGGAGTGGAAGTCCTACGGGCGGGAGCGCACCCAGTTTATGGCGGCTGAGGACGAGATGGCCGCCTATCTGGAGAAGGTGCTGCCCAATCTGGTGAAGGTGGGCGCAACCGGCGCGATGTTGTGGTGCTTCGCGGATTATGTGCCGGAACTGTGGAATCGCCCGCCGTGCGAGGAGGCGCGTCATGAACGCTTCTTCGGGCTGGTGCGCCCGGATGGAAGCCTGAAACCCCATGCGAAGGTCATTCAGGCTTTTGCAGCCACACAACCGACGGTGCAACCGGCTGCATGGACGGTGAATCTGGGGATGACGCCGGAGGACTACTACCAAGCGCCCATCCAGAATGCCGTCAAGCTGTATCAGGACTATCTGCGGGATGTGATCGGCTAGAGCCACTCCCTACAAAATGTCGCTGAGTGCCACTAGCGCCTCCTGCGGCACGAACAGCGAGCCTTCGGTCATGCCTTGCGGGGCGATCTTTTGCAGCCGATTGTCCAGTGCGGCAGCAGTGAAGCGCCCCTCGAAATACCATGCAAACGCCGCTGTCACCCGGCGAACGATGTCATCGGATTCGTGGACAAATTCCAGCCGGTAGCGGGTGATCCCGCTGCGGCGCATCTGGTCGAGGTAGCGGCAGGCGACCTGCGCCTCCGCCCCGAAAACGGTATTGCGGCAGCCCACATCTGCCATGACTGCATGGCTGCGCCCCTGAAGGTCGCGCAGGGCGATTTTGTGTTTTTCGCACGGATGACCGCAGTCCGTGTAACTGGTGCCTGTGGAGAGGAAGCGGCAGAAGACGCAGTGTTCGGTGTGGAAAACTGGCAGGTGATGATAAGCGATCACCTCCAAGCGATCACCGCCCACCGCCTGCGCCAATTGGCTGATCTGATCCGCATTCAGATCGTGCGCGGCGGTGATGGTCTGAACGCCGAGTTTGAAGTAACCATCTGCCGCAAGCTGGTTGGTCACATTCAGGCTGAAGTCGCCAATCAGCGGGTGCTGGTAACGACCTTGTAGCGCCTCCAGCAACCCTCCCGACCGGACGACAATCGGACAGTCCAGCCGCAGCAGAAAGTTCACAATGCGCTGCTCTTGCGGCTTGAGTACACGGGGACTCGCCACGCGGGGCATGATTCCTGCGGCGCGGATGGCATCCACCGAAGGGCGCAGACCGTACAGATCGAGATAATCCAGCGTGATGCTGGTCGGGCGGACGGCGAGCGCCGCTTCCAGTTGTTCGGGGCTGCGAATCAGGAGATTGAGTTCGATGGGTGCGGCGGATTGAGGCGGCGGCGCAGGATTCACCGCTTGGAGGGCGCTCTCCAAGACCTGTAGCCCATTCACGGTTTGGGGCGGGGTACTGCGGTTTTGTTGTTCGGCAAGCTGTTCCACCGCTTCCTGCCGCAGCCGGTTCAGAAGTGAACTGGGAATAAACGGATTACCTGCAATGTCTGCTTGCAGCTCGCCAATCTGATAGGCTGTGCCGCCCAATCGCCCCAACTGCTGCTGTAAATAGTCGGTACTCAAAGGTCGGTTGTTGGCGCGGGTGAGGGGTTCTTCCGAGGTGACGCTGACGCAGATTTGCGGCTGTTTTGCCAGCGTCCATGTGATGTGTAGCCGCTGGCCTTCGTGCGCGATCACCTGTACCTGAACGGGCTGGCGATGAAGCGGTGCGTTCGCCTGAATGAACGGCTTGGCGGTTTTGTCCACATTGACATCCTGCGTGCGCCACACCCAATCGCCTTGCCGGATGCGCGAAAAATCAATATCGCGCTTGCCAAAATGCAGTTCTAAGCGCGTCCCGCTGGGGCGCGCTTCGTAGATGTGACCCCCTTCTTCTTTCACCTGCGGGCTGCGCCAGTCGGCGGCATCGAATACCACGCCGTCGCCTGCTTTCAGCGGGGCGATCTGCTGAACGTGGGCGGGTTCGATCACTACGCGGTCAGTCAGCACCCGTGTGACCCGCCCGCACAGCACCCCCCGATGGCGGGGTGATCTGCCCGAAACGACGCTCTGATGATTCGTTCCCGTGAGGAAATGCGGTTTCAAGCCTCTGGAATACACCTGCTCGATTTCCACTTCTTGCTGCGGGGTGATGGGATTGGGGCGGTTTTCCCATGCGGCATCTACCGCCTGCCGATAGGCGCTGGTGGTCAGCGCGACATAATTTTCGTCTTTGTAGCGCCCTTCGATCTTGAAGGTTGAAATGCCAAGCCCTAGCATTTCGGGAATCTGGTGCAGGGTGTATAGATCACCGGGGGAGAGCAGGTAACGCGCATCGCCCAGCGGTTTGAGGACATCATCTACCATGAGTTCATACGGCAGGCGGCAGGCTTGAGCGCATTTGCCCCGGTTGGCGCTGCGCCCCCCCCACGCTTCGGACGAGAAGCATTGACCGGAATAGGACACGCACAGCGCCCCATGCACGAAGATTTCGAGTTCGCAGTCGGTTTGTTCGCGGAGGGCGCGGATGTCCTTGAACGACAGTTCCCGCGCCAGCACCACCCGGCTCACGCCGAACCGCTGCGCCAGCGCCACACCTTCTGCGCTGGTGATGCTCATCTGGGTGCTGCCATGCACATTCATCGTGGGGGCGATCTGGTGCGCCAACTGCGCCATGCCCACATCTTGCACGATGACCGCATCCGTACCGGCGGCGGCGATCTGTTCGATGGCCTGCACCGCGTCGCGCAGTTCGTCATCGAATACGAGGGTGTTGAAGGTGACGTAGCCTTTCACGCCGCGCCCGTGCAGGGTGCGCATGACATCGGGCAGTTCTGCCAGCGTGAAGCCCACTTTGGCGCGGGCGCTGAAGTGCTTCAGCCCGAAGTAAACCGCGTCCGCGCCGGCTTCGATGGCGGTGTGCAGTTGAGGCCAATATCCGGCGGGACTCATGATTTCGGGCTTGATACGATTCATAGGTGGTGATGTTCCAATAAAACCCGGACGATTAAGGCAAACTGTGCCGCATTATCTCACAAGATTCGCGCAATCTTCAAAGTTTGTGCTGCACGGACTGTGGAACTCGCGTTATAGTGGGGGCGGTTGTAGGTGATAATGCTCAATCAGGTAGGCAAGAACATGGGTTCACATCAGCAGCATCCGTTGTTTATGCGGTATCCACTGGATGGGAAGGTTACGGTAGGCGGGCAGGATGTGCCTACACCGTACCATATCTATGATGGCTCTATCCTGTTTATCGGCGGAACGTGCGACGCGGTTGCAGCGCGGCGCTTGCTGGAGGGTGAACGGTTGACCCCGATTCTCGATCAGCAGGGGCGGGCGCTGATGGCGGTGTGGGTGTGCGATTTCACGCAGGCCAGCCTAGGCGCACACCATGAACTGCAAATCTCGCTGTTTGCATCCTTCCAACCCCAGAAGCCTATACCTGCACACCCATTTGCCATATACCGACTGCTTACCTTGAATCCCGCCGCGATGATGGTTTGTCATGGGCTGTGGAACAACACGCCGCTGGTGGTGGACTACAATTGCGAACATCTAGGGCTGGATGCCCATTTATCCGAGAGCCAGTATGAACGCGCTGCGGCGGATTCTCGCTGGCGGTTCAGCGTGCGCGATGCGGATAGCGGGGCGGCAGTCGCAGAAGGGGATGTGCATGAGCCTGTGAAGCAGGACGGGCGCGTTCTCTGGGGGGTGATGCGCTATCTGGGTTTGCAAGGGTTCTGGCAGTCGGCGCGTACCCCTTTTGTGCAGGTTCCGGTGGTCAATACTGTGAATAACAGGTTGCCTGAAAACCAGATTGCCCGCACGTTCACTAAGAATGATCGGCAGGTGATTCGCTTGCTGGATGCCCAAAAAGATCGGTTGACTATCCAGCATTCCACCTACGCGCTGCTGAACTTTCGCCCTGATTTCATTCAGCATGGCGCAGGTGTGCGTTTTGTTTATCTGCGTCCGGTGCGCCCACAATAATCGGCTTGAGATAACTTTTGGAGGAGTTCGAGCATGGATCAGCCTATTTTGATTTTTGATGGTCACAACGACGCACTGATGAACTACGCGCCAGTGGGCGAGGACAGCATCGGGGACTTTTTGAGTGGTCGTGTGGATCGCCAGTTGAATTTGCCTAAAGCCCATCAGGGACATCTGGCGGGCGGGTTGTTCGCGGTGTTCATCGAAGACGACGCCTCGATGAACATGATTAGCAACTTTGACCCTTCGCAGGAATATGTGCTGCCGGCGATGGAGTTCAATACCGCGCAACGCATGACAATGGCGATGGTCGCCAACCTGTACCGCATCGAGGCGGCATCCAATGGACAGGTGAAGGTGGTGCGCGATAGTCACGAACTGGAGGCGTGCATCCAGCAGGGGGTATTCGCCACTGTGCTGCATTTCGAGGGCGCAGAGCAGATTGACACCGATTTTTATGCGCTGGACGTGTATTACCGGGCGGGGCTGCGTTCGCTGGGGATTGTGTGGAGTCGTCCCACGCCCTTCGGGTATGGTGTGCCGTTCAAGTTCCAGCATTCGCCGGATACCGGGCCGGGGCTGACCGATGCGGGGATTGCGCTGGTGAAAGCCTGTAACCAGATGGGGATCATGGTGGATGTGTCGCACCTGAACGAAAAAGGCTTTTGGGATGTGGTCAAACACTCGGATGCGCCGGTGGTTGCCAGTCACTCGAATGCGTGGGCGGTCACGCCGCTGACGCGCAACCTGACCGACAAGCAGTTGGACGCGATCAAAGAGTCAGGCGGGATAGTGGGCGTGAATTTCGTCACCATACTGGCGCGGGAAGATGCCCGCGATGATGCCGATACCCCGCTGGAGACGCTTGTCCGGCATGTGGATTATCTGGTGGGGCGGATGGGGATTGACCATGTGGGGTTCGGGTCAGATTTTGGCGTGGCATCCGTCCCGAAAGACCTGCGTGATGTGAGCCGCTACCCGAACCTGATTGCGGCGCTGCGTCGTGCCGGTTACGATGAGGCCGCGCTGCGGAAGCTGGGGACGGAGAACTGGTTGCGCGTGCTGCGGCAAACGTGGAAGGCGTAGCGCATATTACGTACCGGGCAGAATATTTTATCGAAAACCGCCGTAAAACCCCTACCTTTAGGTACGGGGATATAAGGCGGCTCGGCGTTAGCCGAATGATGATTTTGCAAGGTATACTCCTTTTAATTCGACTGGACAATCACTTCACAAG
>Ga0172373_10000490_pt1 | contig 64848 bp, 49 predicted proteins | sample Lak10m_2_FD_114546 | JGI IMG/M metagenome (GOLD analysis project Ga0172373, IMG submission 114546) | Freshwater microbial communities from Kabuno Bay, South-Kivu, Congo - kab_092012_10m | ecosystem: Environmental > Aquatic > Freshwater > Lake | place: Democratic Republic of the Congo... | reverse complement strand
TCTTAAATCTTGGTGGTTCAAGATTCAAGAACAAAATTAATATTTAGTTCTTAAATCTTGGTGGTTCAAGATTCAAGAACAAAATTAATATTTAGTTCTTAAATCTTGGTGGTTCAAGATTCAAGAACAAAATTAATATTTAGTTCTTAAATCTTGATATCTCAGACAGTATTGTTGGTCGGTTTTGCAGGTAGGAGGGAAGCCATAACACCATCTTGCGAATGCTTCTTGGTCATTGGGGATACTTTGATGGATGGTATAAAATTGTCTTTGAGAATTTTTTCTATTAAATACATCTTCAATATCACGATACATATCTTGGTTAAATTTATTGGATATTTCATTTTGAATATCTTTATCATCAGAATTACATGCTACTGGGACATTCTCTTTATTTAAATCATCAAGTGAAGGATTCATAAATGGATTATCATTAGTAGGTCTTCTACATTTGGCATTTTCATATAGTCTTATTTCATCCATTGTATATTTAATATTTTTAAGATCATTAAGATTATTATCTTTGTTAAACTTGGATGGATTAGTTGGATCAATTATACCAGATGTATGATTTTTATCTAATGGACCATTATGATCACCATAAACTATATTTCCATTAGAATCGTAAAATCCAACTTCAAGATCATATTCTGTTTGATTTTTATTTTTAGATTTATCATATTGTTCTTGTTCTTGTTGATCAATATCAATAGTTATAATTTCGCCATTATCATTGACTTGATATGTACGGTAATTAATATCGGGTATAGGTAATTCATAATTTTTGTTAGTAGTATTACGTTTTATTCTTTGTAATTCTTTACGTTTGCCAACATCATCTATTTCAAATACATTATAAAGGATAATACATAAGACAATACCAACTAGAGGAATATAAATAAGATCATCTGTTTTGCCGAGAATGACAAATAATATTGTTAGATAAATGAATAATCTAGTAAGTGCATTAAGTTGTTCAATTCTAGTCATATCATATGTGGGAATGAACTTTATATATGAATTATTTTTGAATAAGACAGTGATATCATTTAGCCAAAATACATTCTCCTTACGATCAGGTGTAATATTAGAATCTTTTGATTTATTAAGTTGATCAGTCATTATTATCTTATAATATATAATTCATCTAAATAATTATTTTATCAAACATGTAAATCAAAGACAACTAATATGTTCTCTTTGGTTTTATTTACAATTATTACAATTAATATAATTAATTAAGTTCTCTTGTGTTTTCGTCTATATTCCTTTGGATCCTCTTCATTTTGTTTTTTGGATTGTTCAATTTCCTTCTCTATTTTCTTTCTTTTGGCAACATTATGGAGTAGATTAAGTTTCATATCAGTGGCTTTTTTATTCAAAAGAACCAACATTTCAATGGTTTTCTTTTTTTCTAGAACTGGATCAAGTGTTTGTGTGATTGAATTTATTTTTTCATCATGATCTGACTTTTCAGTTTGGTCTTTATTATTTATTTCATCTTTATTATTCATTTCATTAATGTAATATTTTTCCACAGCACCAAAACTTTCATAAATTGAATCTTCAGTGGCAGAATCAACTTGACAGAGAATAGTATCACCATTACGGATATGGAATATTTTAGGGAATGATTCATCATCACCTTGAAGAATATTAAGAGTATTACGTTCGGTATTATTAACTTCCATATAAATAAATTTAATTAGAGGGAATAGTTTGGATTTCTTTTTGAGGAATTTTCTAATAATTATTTTGAGATCAGATGGAGTATCATTTAATGTGAATCCAATAATAACAGTTACATTATTTTTGATAATGTTTTTTAGATCAACAAGTTTTTTAACTTCATAAATGTTTGTATTTAATACTTCCTTATTGTTCATGATTCCAATATAAATTATTCATTCATTATTGTTTATATCTTTCTGACACATTAAATAAAATAGATTATTTTATTTAATTATAACTATTTTTCGATTTATTTATTAACTGGTGCATTAGAATTTGAATTGACAGAAGAAACAGAAGGATTATTTTTATTAACTACTTTCAGATCATTATTATCCATATTATTAAAGTTCATCATCTTCATTAGGTTTAGTGGTGTTGAAATATTGTTTAATAATTGTTGTCCAATTGGATTACCCTTCTCATCTTTTAGATCCTTAAGTCTCTCTTGACCATTTGTCATAAAATTCTTCATTGTTGATGCTGTCTCTTTCATCTTATTTGCATCAATCTTACTTTTTGCTTTCTCGGCCACAGTTCTTAATGTCTCACCAATATTATTGAGACCATTTGTTCTGAGATTTGTCACAATCTCTTTAACAAGATCGCCACATACCTCTTTCACATTTGAATTTCCATTCGCACCCAATAGGGCAGATATCCTTTCTGTAGCTTCTGATATTTCTTTATCACCCATTCCACTTAATTGTTCATTAATCTTCTTTTCATCAAACATTTTATCAACACCTAACATATTTAATACAGAATCAATTGAAATATTTTGCTGTTTAGGAAGTTCACCTCCTGTAAATAATTCACCAACACTATAATTTGTCTTCACCTCACCTAATCCTAAGAATGGATTGAATATTTGATTCTGGAACATAACACCAGTTTTAGATATTTCAGTTTCAATTGTAGCAAGGGTTTCAATTACATGTGTATATTTCTCAAATTTAGATCCATTAGATTGTCTAATCATACTAAACACAGAACTACTTAATAGATAAATATATTGCCAGAAATTGACTTTATTATTCTCATTTAAATATTCATATGCAAACTTGATATTGACTCCTGGCAAGAGTGTCTGAATCTTACCATTCTCATCTCTCACATTGAATAACTCAGGATTTTTCTCTCTAAGTTGTTTACATTGTTCTTGAGTTTTAAGAACCGTAAATACCTTCTTGACAAATCTACCATAATCAAAATCATCATCACGTAGATTTTCAATAATTGTCTTTGTAGTTTCCAAAAAATGATTTTTAGAATTGACTTCTTTTGATGTATGTGTTTTTTCAGTAATAGTCTTAACTACATCTTGTAATAATGTCAATAATGCTATACTACTTGCTGTAAATCTCTGAATATACACGATTAATTCATTTTTGTTTAATTCATCATTTGATCCACTATTTTTAGATGTCATATCGATTGAGATAATATATATAAAAATGGTTATTATTTAAGTCTTAATTAAATAAAAAAATTGACAAAAATAATTTAATTAAGATAACTAAATTAAATAAATTAAATTCTAGTAAGATAGTAGTGAAAATGTCTGACACTGTTATAGGTAAAATATTGTATTTTGCAGGTTACACATTTGACTTTGAGAGCAATATGAGTAGACCTCCTTTAGATATTGAAGTTGGTAGACATAATACATATGTAGCAAGACCAAGAACAAAACAAAAAGAAAATATTTATTACCAAATATTTAGATGGATTTACATAGCAATAATATTTATGTCAATGTTATGGAGTGTTCCATATACATTATATATGTCAGTACGTGATAGTTCATTTAGTCATTTTGGCAGATCATGGTTTCAAATTATGATAGGTATACAATATTATTATGGTATTACATATTTTGGTAAGGAACACTTTTATGAAAATATTGTCTGTAAAACAGAACTAATGAAATATATTAAATATAGTCTTCCAATTGCATTCATTATTAGTTTGTCATTGGCTATATTCAGTGTATCTCTATTGACTCTCGGATTTAAGATTCATTCATATGACGAAATATATGATAATGCTACTTATGGAGGAAGAATAACATTATGTATCCTTCTATTTATGGATATCATATATTCATATTTAACATTCACATTAAATGCATGTATATTTGCTGTAAATATGTTATATCACAAAAATACTGTTGAAGAATATTCAAATGAAATGGATGCATTTATTAAAAATAGTATGAGCACTGTCAGAAAACTTAACATTATTGCAAATGATTTCTCACAAATGAAAGATAATTTCGATAAGACAGTTGTTATTCTTACACCATTTTTTACAACTTTGAACTTTTTTGGATTCTCGACAATGTATTTCTATTTAAATGCATCATCTAATGGAACAATCACACCAATGGAAATTGTCAATATAATTCTGTTTTTGATGATTCAAATAGTTTATATTACTTCAATTCAATCTGTTAACAGTAATATTGGAGAAATATCCGGGATAATATTATCTAATAGTGTTATCACAACATTCTTTGGTAATAAACGTGTCACTAAATCTTTCCCATTAGGGGATAAACAATTATCATTCACTAATGATGAATCATCTAAAAATAATGATTCTAAAAAAGACAATCAACAATATATCATGTCAGATTTAAATATTCGACGTCATGATCAGAAATATCCAGAACAATTAGACAATGTTGAGATTTTGGATCATGTTAAAATAATTCCTGACAGATTGAATAATTATGATTCAATTAATCCTAATATAGACTATACAAATACAAGAGAATTTCATAGAGAATTAGGATCAAATACATTAACTAGTTCTGGAATCTATCATAATAATACTTATAATGAAGGTCATGATGCATTAAACAGAATTGTCATATCCAGTATTTCGACTGAACAAATGATTGAATGGCTTATTTTACAGGGTATTGTGGCTAATAAATGGCAATCATTTAGTATGTTTGGTGTTGAATTTACTGGAACAAGTCTAATCGCAAAAATTGCTGGTATTATTATTGGATTATTGATCACATCCGAATTTGCCTCCTTCTTTAATTGGTGGTAATATTTTATTTATTGTAATATTTCATTTATTGTAATATTTCATTTATTGTAATAAATAGCATAAAGAATACCAATCTATAATTCGATTATCTAAAAATTCGAATAAATGTCAACAAAACGAAATAAGAAATATTGTATTAATTACGATGAGCCTATTGATATCACAATAGGGAAAAAAGTTTATAAGAATGTTTCAGAAAAAACAGAAAAGAAAGAACAAGTCAAAAGTATTTTAAGTAAGTTAGATATTAATACCGAAATACCAACAGATACTGAAACAGATCAAATAGAGATAACAAATACTAAATCCAAATCATTGGTTAAAGTAAATGATAAGAAGAAGAGTCAAGAAATCGAATTAATGCAATCATTAGATGAAATAGGATGTAAATTTAATATGATAATCTTAAATATGTTCAAACATATTGAAGAATATTATGATAAGTATTATATTGAATTTTCAGATCTAAAAAACCTACTTAATCAAATGTCAAAACAAAATGACAGATGTTTAATAGAATTATTTATTAAGAACATATATGCTAATGATGATTATAGGACAAATATTTTAGATCAAAATGAGGACTACTTTTTGAATTTTACATTAAATAGTAACATAATAACAAAGATGAAAGAATTATGGAAAAATTTGGATAATGATAGTAAGAAATTTATTAAAAAATCATTATTGTGTCTTGTCAAACTATCTAATAAATATATTTTATTATGATTATAGATTTGCATTATTAATAACTGCTTCAATTTGTGATCTCTCCATAATTTCTGCAAATTTCTGACTATCTGTATTTCTTGCATTTTCAATTATTACCATCTGTTTTTTCATTAAATCAGATGATAGTTTATCATCTTTACCACTTTTATTTTGTAAAGTGATGATATTATGTTTGTCTTCATCACCAATAGTCATGAAGTTTTTAGGTTGAGGAATGTCAATAGCATTATATGAATAATTGTCATTAATACCATCCATTTCATTTTCATTATATTCGAGGGGACCGCCTTCTTGTGTTCTAATTGCTGATTGAGCTTTTTGAATTAATCTACGTTTTTCATCAACAACATAAGCAAGATTTTTCCTTCTATTGACAATAAATGAATTTAACCATTCAGAACATTTTTGTGGTCCTTCAAAAATCATTGCCTTTTGGTTCTCTTGAGATATTACAATTGAAGGTATCATTTTAATACTTAATGTTGATAATTGTTTTGAACTAAACTCATCCAAACATACAGGTGTAAACATATTTTGAATTCCTTCACTATTAATAACTTGAATAATACTAATACACTCTGAACATCTTTTAGAATAAAATAATCTAATAAACATGTTACTTGATTTATTATTTGAACTTGTATTAGATTGATTAGATTGGATAGATTGATTAGATTGGATAGATTGATTAGATTGGATAGATTGATTATTTTTGAGATAGTTCATAATATAAAATATTATTACATAATTATTATAACATTATTACTGCATATTTGCAAATTATATTGATTAATATTGATAAAAAATATTGAAAATTTCTTTTTTAAGTGAAAGAACATAAATATAATATTATAGAATAAATATAACTATAACAATGTCAAATATTGATCTTAAAGTAGAACTACATTCTTACAGACCTCATGATGCCATTAAAAGAGGTAGATTATGGTTAACATGTAGTGGTAATGATTGTAATGTGCAATTCATTAATGCAATTGGCAGAATTGCCGTTAAAAGAATTCCTACTTATGCTTTTCCCAAAGATTTGATCAAGATTGACAGAATTAATCCCGAAACAGGATATCATGATTCAGTTCCATTCAATCATGATATGATGAGATGTCGATTGGAAAATATTCCTATTATGAATGTTGATCCAAAAATATCATATCTCCATGAACGTTATTGGAAAAATGTCGATTTCAAAAATCAAAATAGAGAACGTCATGAAAAAGAATTATATATTGAGGCATTCATAGATGCAAAGAATGATGCATCTGAATCAAGTGAGATAATTAAACATGTCACAACAAATGATATGATTATTAGAGTTGGCGAGTCGAAAGACTCTATGACACAACAACAATTATATGATAAAGAATATCCATTATTGTTGATCAGTCTAAGACCTAAAGAAGCTTTTAGATGTTCAATGAAAGGTGCATTGGGTATTGGTTTAATCCATTCATCATTTAATGCATGTAGTAATTATTGTTTTGATAGTGAAACACTTTCTGGAAAATTAATTCTTAAATTACAGAGTGCATCAAGATTTAATGAATTTGCACTTCTTGAAAGAACACTTGATTATTTCAAAACTAAAACTAAAATGTTAAAAGATGAAGTCCATAGAATGTATTTGTTACTTAATGAACCTTCAACTAGATTTCAAATACTAATTAAAGATGAAGATCATACTCTCGGTGAGGCAATCAATTATGAAATACAATCACATCCAGATATTATGAAATCAAGTAATTCAAGACCAGATCTTTTGGTTCGTGAAATAATTATTGATGTCGTTGCATTCAAAAAAGAGAAATTATTAAATGCTGTCCTTGAATCATTCGATAATCTTGTCCTTAAGATTGAAAAATTCGAAAAATTATTTGATAAGATCAAAAAAGAACAAGGTATTAAGACTGATACTATATATTTTTCCGAATATAAAGAATCTAAATCTACTAAAGATGAAAAATCTTCCAAAGATGAAAAGTCTTCTAAAGATGATATTAAAGATAAAGATGAGAAAACTAAGTCTGAAGAGAAGGAAGAACCAAAAAAGAATAAACAATCTAAAAAGACCAAAACAAAGAAATCAGATTAATTAGATTGGATAATTTAAAAATAATAATCTAGATTGTATTTTTGTATCAGTGCAATTTTTGATAGGTGATTTAAAAACATAATGATTGTTATTTAAACTATCATCATCTGAATCATCTGAATCATATTCATTTGAGATATTGCATTCTATATCAGAATAATCTTCATCATATCCATTATCATTTGCTATTGTCAGAATATTTTTAATTAATTTATTAGTTTGGTTGTTCCCGTATTTATTGACATTAGTATGATAATTCGTTATGTTTTCTATTAATTGGTCACGTTCTTTATATAAATCCCTTAATACATTTATATCCAATGTTTTTAACTTTGTATATACATTATCAACAGATATTGATACTTTTGATGAAGTATTAATTGGTGATTTTTTCTTTATTTTGAAATCATCATAAATATTATCATTTTGAATATTTAGACTTGATTGATCACTAATATCATTCTTTTGGGCAATATAATCACCATGTAATTGATGTAATAATTGTTTATATGTATGAGGTAGTAATTTGTATAATTGACTATTCTTCTTCTGTCTTGTCATATGATATATATCTAATATCTCTCTACTCAATGTACTCATTGACATATTAATTCTTTTGACAATGTCTATATGTGTGTCACTTATATATTGTAAAAATTGACTCAATTTATCTTGTTGATATAACTTTAAATATGTTTCATGTATTGACATTCCTTTTGGAATCATGTTAATCAATCTCTTGTATGTATATGTTTCATAATTAATTGTAATACTATCATATTTACCATAATTAATTGTCACTAAATATCCTCTATTAATTAATTTTTTCATATTTGAATTGACTATATCTAACTCCTCAATATTCATATTTAATTCATCCATACATGACATATATATTCTTTTATCTTTAACCAAACAGTCATGTATCAAATATTCATTATCATTTATTTTATTCTCTATAGGAATTTCTTCTAAGGTAAATTTTTTTGTTGTTTTGACTAATACAATGTGATTATTATGTGTATACTCAGATCTTCGGCCATCTTCTTCTTTTGTAATAATATATGGAACAATTAATTTCCTTAATCTCTTGTCTATTATAATAATATGATATACCAAATCTTTATTGAATTTATTAATATTAGATCCAATATGTTCATATAATAATGGATGATTTGAATATTTCAATTCAAGAATATTCATATTGTAAAAAAAGTTCCATTTATTATTATGAAAAAATAATACAACATAACTTCCAATATGATTTTTGACTATTTTCACACTTGACTTATCGAATTCATTTAAATCAAATTCTGGCAATTTGTCATAAACATAACTCTTAATATATGAGTTACTGTTTTTTGTATAAGATAAATCTGATCCTTTAATTGACTTCTCTACATAAACTATTGGCAAATAGTCCTTATCAAATATTGCATACTTTGTTTGATGTAATACTCTATCTAAATCTTGATCAATGTGTCTCAAACTTTCTGATATCTCATTCGTTGATATTATTAAATATTCATTCTTCATAATAAAATTAATATTATTAAATACAGAACTTTTGTTTTCATACTCTTTCCTATGCATTATGTCTTTTATTCTTTGTGAAATATCACCAACAGTAATATTTATATTATCATTAGTATTATTGATATTATTGTTGTCTGTGATAAATGATAAATTGTGTTTTTCATTAGGAAAGTCATAGTTTACTAATAACAAATACAAATAATTAAGATTAATTCTTGATAATAATAGATTCTCCATAAATTAAAATACAATGACATATTATTATATTTTTACCAAACGAACAATCATAATAAAAATCACTACTAATATAAATCTTTTTTATCGAATGTTATTGAATGTTATTAAGTCTTGATTCTATTGAGTGATAAATTTATTCTCACCCAATATTAGAAGTATAATTTGATATGTACATTAATAAAGTTGATGACTTAATAGACAAAGTAATTGATGATTTCTATACGATTGTCATTTCTAATAACAAGAAATTCCAAAAACTTAGAGATGATATTAATTTTATCAAATCTCAAAAGGAGATCAATGATGTCCTCCTTGAATATATAAAAACAATACCTCTTACCGAAATAACCAATATTGTCAAAAAAGGTGACAGTTTTAATACCATTCTTGAAACCCTCAAAAGATATATATCATTATACTTATTCCTCACATTAGGATTCTTCTATAAAGGGAAAACTGAAGTATTCATTAATAATATTATTGAATTTACTCGTAATCAATCTGAATTCCCTCTTAAAATCGATAATTTCTTTAATGCCGAAAGCAATTCCCAAATCATTAAATTGTTTTTCATTATTAAAAATATCCTCACATTATTGTCCAAAGATTCTATTAAAATTGATCATATACGTAAAGATGGTTATGCCACTGAAACTATGGACTTTATTAAAGAACTTAGTCATGAATTTATTGATAATGCTTTCCGTCTCAAATCTCTTGATAATAATGTCGAAAATCAATGTCACAATATTGTTAAAACATTAGTCATTCTCTTTATCTATAAATCTAATGACAAAAAAGCATTATACAGTATTATTGAACAATCCGAATTAAGTGAAGGTGAATATATGTTTATTGATATCATAGAACCAACTACTACCACTATTAATTTTAATAATATTGAATCTCTCTTATCTAAAAATGATATATTCGATGGTTTAGCATATGACCTTTGGAATTATATTGAAGAATTAGATGTCAAAAATAAACGAATTGTTTCTAATGATGAAAAAATAAATATATTAATGAATGCAGGTATTATATTGCCTATTATCGATGACTTCCTCTTGTATCATCGTGATTCTGAAAAATATGACAAATCACAACCTAATGCATCTATTAAAAAGAAAGAAGAAACAAAAGTTAAATACATTATTGGAAAAATAGACACAACAACCGAACTATATTCAGATTCTTCTAAAAGGGATCCCAAATTGAGAGAGAATATTATGAAGAATTTTTCGGCTCCGTTATTCAATAGAAAAGCAATTTTGAGAAATAATATTGAAGAAATGAAAATTATAAATAAATTTATTAATCAAGGGAAACGTAATACAGAAAATAATGACTATTTTAATGATCTTGCCACTTACAGAAAATATGCTTATGTTAATTTTAAAGATTTCGAAAAATATGGTTTCTCAAATCATTTCAATGATACAGTTACTGCCGTTCGTGCTGTAAATTTTGATACATCATCTGAATTCAAACAAACTAACCATAATTTAAGACTGCAATTACGTGTTGGTAGTAAAGATAGTATTGCTAATATTGTCGGATTTATGATACCCACAAATACCAAACCATTACAATGTATTAAAATAGGTGAAGTTATTAATATTCGTGATTTATCCAAAAAAAATAAAAACGGTTTCACATTATTTTTGGACTTTTTAAAGAAATCTGTCATCAAAAATCAAAAACATAGATCCTCTGTCTATTGGATGTTCGATCCTAATCTTGATAGTATTACTGGATCTAATGGTAAAACTCTTGAACAATCTTCTAATATCAATATTGCCACAAGAAATGATAATAATGTTCATCAGGAAAAGATCAAAAATATGATTGCAGAATTGTATAATAGAGTTGTCAAAGATATCTATTACGAAATCATTGACAGAATTGACATGAATAAAACTGTTACACTTGATGAAGCTAAAAAGATTATACAACTTTTAGAAGATAATATTCTTGGCATTCCTTTAACTCAAGAAATTTATGAAGATATTGAACAATATATCTTTGATAAAAAAATCATTATTCATGATGAAAAAGATATATTGGAAGATGATAGATTGTATGGTTTAGAAGGAACCATTATTAAATTGCCAAAATATCAAAAACCTAAAGATAATTCAGTTCCTAGACTTACTATCGATCTAGCTCATGTAGATGAATCTGGTCAACTTATTGAACAAGAAACAGTTGATGGTGTATGTCAACACAACATAACATGGGATGAAATATCAACAATCCGCAAGACTAATTTTTCGGAATATATGAATAGATTATACAGTTTTATTCAACAATATGTAATTGAGAATACATCACAAGAATTTATTTGTAAGAGTTGTGGTCATTATTTAGATATTAAAAAGTATGTCCAAGAAGGTGTTTTTGATGATGAAAAAGGATTTGTTACATTCTCAATGCCTATGGAAGCAAATCTTGAAGATCTACCTGAATATGAAAAATATCAGTTCTCAATCAAGATTATGGACAAAAATGTAGAAAAAATAGCTTCATCAGTTGGTATACCTTATTTTATGGGTAATGCTACTACTGTTAAATGGAGACGTAAAGGCATTATTAAAAGCACTATTGATATGGTGACACAAAATAATGCATTATTAACTAAAAGATTTAATGAAAGAAATGCCAATAAAACTAAAATGTATGGTATATCAACATCTTTATCAAATCTTTTTGTTTTTGAAATGGATAACTCTATTTTCCAATCATCATCCAAAGATAAGGATCAGGAAAAATACAAACAATTGAAACGTAACAATATTATTACATACATAATGATCTATTTAATTATGGAAATGAATGAATCTCATATGTCATTCTTTACAACTGATAAGAAAAATCTTTGTGATATTAAAATATTTGATAAAGTATATGAATCATTATTTAGCGGATTGAGAATCAAAAAGAATAACTATACTGATACTGTCGACATTACAAAATACAAAATATTATGTTATTTGATATATATGATTTCATGTAGAATTGCCAAACATAATCTCTGGTATGCTCCCCAAATATCTGAAAAAAATATCCAAAAAATGATACCTATCATTCAACGTTATGTTGTTCATACCTGTGTTGATTGTATTAATTCTATTCTTGAAAATTCTTTCCAACCTGGTGTCTCATATATCTTCGAAATTTTCAGAGTTAGATTCTATTCCAAACTTAATTCATTGTTTAGAGATAATGATTATTATGATCTTCTACTCGATCAAAGTAAATTCAGTTATGTCACTGCACGCAAAAGAGATCATCTTAAAATTATTGATATGAATAATCTCCCTGAATTTACTTACAATCCTGTCAAATGGAGAATACATGTTCCTGCTAAATTCTATCCTGAATATCGAATACGTGATGTTATCGATCTTAAAGGTGGTGTTACTAATTTAACTCATTGTCCCGATGGTTTATTCCATAAATGGAAATTGGCTAATGATGCTCTAACATGTGAATTATGTAAAGTCAAAATGAGAGATCTTAAATATGATGAATCTGCTTCTAGAAAAATTATTGACCAATTCAAATTAGCTAGAACAAATATTTTAGCCCAAAAGTTCTGTCAGGTCGATGGTCAATTGCATCAATATAAATTTGATTCTGTTACAAAACAAAATATCTGTATTAAATGTAAAAATCCTGATGACCATAAATATACACCCGATGAATTAAATAAAATAGATCAAGTCATTGATAAAATTAATCATAATAGAAGATCATATTTCTCTGAGTTAGTTGATTATTATAATAAAGCGGATCAAACTGACTCTAAATACATATCGGATGTTGTCCAAAAAAATATTGAGAATATGAAACATGATATTACTAAAGAAAACCCATATAAATTTATTGATGAGTTTATTAACTTATTGCAATCAACAATTGGGAATGACATCAAAGGAGAATCAATTATCAATCTAAGACATAATATTTACATTATTGATCATGATTATAATGGTGTCCATCTTGGTCCTGGTAAAGAAATCATAATTACCGAATCCGAAAATAAGATTAATTATAAATCCAATCATCCTTTTTTTAAAACTGATGTATTATATTATACTGATAAGACAACTGGAAGAATTGATGTATTTTATGACACCATTACTAGAAAACTATTAGGTTATAAAGAATCTACTAAAGATTATGTCCAATTGAAAAATAGTAATAAGAGTATCAAAATAAACTATTCTATTTATAATAAACTCAAATTATTAGGTTATCCAAGTGAATATATTGATATTGACGAATTATTTAATGATATTAAGAGTAAATATCTATTAAAACTGAAACCATCTAATAATCAAAATGAAGATCAAGATATTACAAAACTTAATGACAATGATAAGCAAAATATGTATCGTGAAATATTTACAGAATTATCCAGAATGAGAGTTGATAACATTAAACGGACAATTACAGAGTTTCAACGTGTATTTAATAAAATCCTTAATAATCATGTTGACTTCACATTGCAACAAAATAAGGAGAAAGAACAAACAACACAATTGCCTGATGAAAAGAAGAAATTTGAAAAAGAGAAATCAAGTTATTTTTCTGAAGGTATGAATATCATTATTGATAAATACAGAAAGAAGATCAATAATATATCACTCACTGATTCTAATTCTAAACATAAAGTATTCAAACATTGGAAAGCTATTATCAAAGGTATTAATAATAATGATTATTCTGACAAGTATTTTAATATTGATACTGAACTCATCCCTTCAAGTATGGTAAGTAGTTATGATTCAAATTCCAATATGTTATTATATTATTTGGTTCATGAATTCATTCAGTTATTCAAATACAATCAGGATGGATTTGTCAAAACTAATATTGCCAATATGTTGGTTGAATTTATTGAGAGAATATTTACAAGATACAATACCGAACATCTTTACACTAATAATGAAATTCGCAGATTTATCAAAATACTTGATTCTTCACGTCATATTCGGGAAATTCAAGAATTGAATGATTCTGAAAAACCTACTGGCATTTATGAAGAATATGTTGATGAAGAAGAACAAACTGAAGAAGATATTGAACGTAAAATTGATGATGAAGAAGAACAAGATGCTATTGATGTAGATATGGATACAGCGGATATGGAGGAAGGGGTTGAATCAAGATATGATTATTTAATGGATTTTGAGAATAGTTATTAAATTAGTGTTCAAAAATAAATAACGATTGCTATTTATTTTTGTTTAAATTAATATATAGGGTAAATATATATTTTATGACTGATATAGGTTCATCTTTGATAATATTCCTTATGATTGCATTAATTGGTTTCTTTATTTACATAAACAACAATAATAATAAATTAGATAAATTAGACAATTCTTTAACAGAAGATTCACAAACAGAATATTTTACTTCTCGTAATAAAAGTAAGAAACTTCATAAATTAAAATCAAAACTCAAGAGAAAGTCAAAAAAATACTATCATCTTAAGAATAATACTACTGATACTAATGATAATATGAATAATATTAATGTCAATAACGAATTTATAGAAATGCAATATCATGGTGACTATAATGATACTATTACTGCTATTAATAACTTGACACCACAAAAGGAATTATTTAATTTGGGATTTCTCCCTGTTAAAGAATCTGTTCCCGATTCAGAACATGTAATAGAATTAGTCCAGTTATTTATGGATAAACTTAATAATGAAGTCGGTTCTAATGTTAGTGAATATTTACATACTAATAGTGGATGGAATGATATGGGTAAGAGACGTAAAGAAAAATCCGGTTTTGAGGAACAAATGGAAGAACTTGGTCTTCCTGGTAATTTATATAATGAATTTGCCTCAAAAGCTCCAATTAAATTAGTTAAAATAGACAAGGCCGAAAAGTTTAATACAGAAAATCAGATAAGATTTGTGATTCACATCATTGTTCAAAAGGAAAATGTATCAGACCAAATGATACTTAAATTATTATTCTTCTTTGAGAAAGATGATACAAAAAATAGAGATAAGTTTTTCACTCAAGAATTGAATGACGGTTCTGATGACAAACTAAAAGAAGGGACTGCACAAACTGCAATTATTGAACAGATATTTATAGAAGGATTTTTAACAAACAATGCTAATATGAAAACAAAGATGGATAAGTTCCATGAATATAAAGATGTGTATAACAGTGATGGAACAATTAATCAAGAGACTGTTATTAAAACTATGTTGGCAAAACATAAAGAAAGAGAGAATGAATTAAATTCTTTTAAGGCTACATTAGATGATGAGACAAAACAGAAATATATTGATATTGAACAAAATCAATATTCTGTCTACAAAAATACTCGCACAATTATGGATGATTTAGCCAATTATCCACAAAAATCATTTGATGATATTACTATTTAATAAAATTAATAATTGGTTGTAACATGCACCTTTCAGTTTATAATTATATAAATGTGTAATTATAAATACATAAATGTCCACAAATGTTATTGTAGATAATTACCAAACATTCAATTACAATATACCACCTCTTACTGCTGATGTTTCTTCATATCCATCAACTCCATTTGTTCCTAACTCTGCATATGCATATGGAAGTTTTACAACACAAATATTAAGTAATGGAATTCCACAATTTAATGTTTCTAAATTTGAGAGTATTTACCAAAGCATAAATGTCAGACTAATTAAAGAATCCACAACAAATCCAACATTTACCGCATTCTATGCAAATGCACGTCCAAGTGTTATTCCAAATGGTAAAGTATTCAAAATATTTACTATCAAACTTGTTGATATATATCCTGGATTGTCTGGCCCTGGCTACAGTTTTGCCCCACCAAATATTACTATTAACTCTACTGTAGTAGGTGCTTCTGTTACATTTGCCGAAACAAATAGAACTTATACCGATTTAATTGATGGAACACGTGAATATATATACACATTTACAGGCACATATGTATCAACAGGTCCTACCATTATTCAAAGTGATACAAGTTTTACATTTAGCATTCCAAGTGGAAAAACAAATTCTTCATTTAATCTTAAAACTTTTGATGGTGATATTGCTACTCAACCTCCATTATGTTTCCATTCATCTACACAAGTTCAAACTTCCAATGGATTAATCCCTATTACAGAACTCAAATCAGGCGAATCAATTTATGATTCTAATAATAAACTTGTCAAAATAGATTCCATAATTAAACATGGACCAACAGATACATTTGTCAGAATATCAAAAGGCTCAATAGATGGTATGACACCTTATAATGATCTTTTGGTTACACCTGGACATAAAGTATTATTTAATAATAAGTCTGTCAGAGCTCTTGACATAGTAAATCATTCAGATATCAAATTGGAAAAATTAGAACCATCTAATGTATATTCCATCATAACATCTGATAATAAGTATGTATCATGTGAGGGTATTTATTGTGTGACTTTAACTAAAGACAAATTATCTGACAAAAATATTATTTACGAAAAGATTTAATTTAATTATTATGTGAATTCTCCAACCATATTATTTATAATATTACATACATATCATTATAACTATTAGTTCTAATGACATTATTATTAGAAGACTTCAAATTATCTAAATATTCTATTGATCTTGGTCTGACTAACACACAAACCAAGGAATTTGTCAGTTTGAATAATTCAAATACAAAAAATATTAAACCATACTCAAATCTTATTATTGAAACAAATAATATTGACATCAAGTCATTCATATCAAAATCAGGTTATTCACATCCTCTTTATTCTAATCTTACAAATTCTAATAATACAATTCAATCAATCAAATTGACATTTAATGATCCAATTAGATCAATCATTCCAAATAATTATGTATGGAACAAAATTATTGTTATGTTTCAACAGACAAATCCAAATCCAGAATACTTTCCAATAATGATCAAATTATCACAAAATATTTCTGGTGCTACAGTTACCATAAAAACACAAAAACCATATTTAATCAATAATGGATTGTGGTGTCAGGAATTTAATATGAAATATGTATCTACAAATAGTCACATTATACAAAATGACATCTCTATCGAAATAAATAATTCTAATGCTCCAGAACTTATGACCACATTTAATATATTTAAGATTATTGGTGAGACAAATTACAAAACACCATTAGCATTTCATCCATTGACAAATGTACAAACTAAAGATGGAGTAATTCATATTAGAGATTTGAAAATAGGTGATTTGGTTTGTGATCATGAAAATAAGTATGTAAGAGTTAATAATATATTGAAATCACGTGTTGACACTTATGTAAATATTTCTAAAGGATCAATTAATAATAATTTGCCAGATAACGATTTATTAGTTACACCAGATCAGATAGTCAATATTAATAATAAATCACTTAGAGCATTTAATTTGGTTAACCATAATAATATTACATTAATAAATAATGTTGATGACATATATGGAATTAGTATGAATACAACAGATAATACATTTATTAAATGTAATAAGATTATGTCTAAATTATGATGTGATATGAATGGACAATAATATTTAAGAGAGTAAAATAGTGATACTATCTTGAGAATGTTATTAAGTATTGAGACACCAATATATAATACTATTATTGTATTTACAATAATAATAATTTTGATATATATATCCAAACCAGATTTTTTGTATGATAAGGACAAAAATGAATTCAGACAATTTGGAACAACAAATGGTAAGACATTATTGCCAATACATATATTAGCAATATTACTGGCCATATTATTGTATATATTTTTTCATCATGTAAGTAATACAAATATATCAACAAAATCAATTCAGGGGATAAATCAAAAAATAAATCAAAATCCAGAAATAATTGATGAGATAAAACAACTACAACAATTACAAATACAAGAACAGATAAGACAATTACAACAATTACAACAAATGCAACAAATGCAAAATCAAATTAATACATTAATGATGTCATCAAATCAAAATAATCTCATATATTAATTACATAGTCATTATCTTCATGACTTGAGTGACAAACGAATCAAAATGAATAATTTCCCTTCTACCACGCAACATATTATATTCAATACTAGCTACTTTGATAATAATATTAATTTTACGTTCTTCAGTGAGATCACAAGAAATTAATTTTTTGGTAATATCTTTAATAATTTTGATACCATCATAATTGGTAATCCATATATTGAAAAAAATATCACGTATTTCTTCAATACGATTCAAATCACATTTCATAATTAATTTGACTAACATGTCAATTGCATCATCATAATTAGTTTTGTAATCATATCCAAATAGATATAACTGTAAACACCATAGAGCAGTTTTAATATTACATTCAGAATGGTCAACAATATTAATTAGTGTCTTCATATCTGGTGATTTCTTTTTTAATAATGACACATAAGTTAGGTATGCAAATAGTTCTCCTTTAGATGGTCTTGGAACACGAATACAAACACATCTACTTCTAAGAGGACCAATTACATTACTTAGATTATCACACCACATAATAAATCTACATGTACTTGCATTGACTTCAATCATTCTTCTTAAACTATTTTGAGCAGTTTGTGACAGTTTATCAAGATTAGATATTTGGATAGTTTTGAATTTACTATTTGGATTTTGTGTAAGTTCGATAGTATTTGATCCGGCATATCGTTTAATAATTTCATGAACTAGATAACGGTCAAAATTTGTTCCTGTTGGATTGATAATAATATGGTGATCACTATTTTGGACAATTTCCTTTTTTGGTCTATTACCTGATCCTGCAATATTGTATGATGTTGTATACAATCTGTCAATGTTATTGCCATAAATCATCTTAAGGAATATATTAATCATTGTCTTCTTCCCTGAACCAATTGGACCATGAATGATAACATGTGGGATTGAACCATCAGAACTCATCTTTTCTAACATTTCATAGATATCTCTATGGAAGAATACATCATCAATTGTTTTTGGTTCGAATTCATTAATTAGTAATGGCATTAGTAGGATTATTAATTATTATTAGTATTACTTTTATCTAATAATAATTAATTTGTGGAGAATATATAATCAATTTTTGTATTAATGAGTCTTGTAGGAATTCATATAGATGATATTTCTGAAATAAAACATTATGATCATAATAAAATAAAATTATTTCAGTTTTTTGTCTCTGCTACTCATGATTATGATAAAAAAGAATATCAAGAAATTTTCCAACATATTAAAAATAATAACATTAAAATAGTTGTTCATGGGTCATATTCATTAAATATGTCTAGATCATGGAAGGAATCTGATTGGTGGATTCAACAATTAATAAATGAAATAATGATATGTGATAAGATTGGATCTTTTGGTATTGTCATACATACTGGGAAGAAATTAGACTTAACAACATCAACTGCAATTAATAACATGTATACTTCATTAATGTATATTCATGAACAGACACTTAAACATCAAAATGTCAAGATATTAATTGAGACTCCATCTGGACAAGGCACAGAAATATTAACACAAATGGATGAGTTTTGTAGATTCATGAATAAATTCTATAAACATCCTAAATCTGACGTTAGAGATAGATTTGGTGTATGTATTGATACATGTCACATTTTTGCATCTGGTCATGATATTAGATCTCTCAAATTAATAAATGGATTTTTCGGAACTATTGACAAGACAATTGGTATAGATAAAATTAAATTATGTCATTTAAATGATTCTAAATATGATCTTGGATCAAAACTTGACAGACATATGACTATAGGCAAGGGATATATTGGTATTGATCCACTTCGATTGATTGTAGAATTTTTAGGGACACTTGAAATACCAATATTATTAGAAACTCCATCCAAAAATATTATCAAAGATTTTAACTCTCTCCAATCTAACCAATCTAAATAATTAAACAAATATATTAGACAGATTTATGAGACAGAAATATTAGACAGATTTATGAGACAGAAATATTAGACAGAAATATTAGACAGAAATATTAGACAGATTTATGAGACAGAAATATTAGACAGAAATATTAGACAGATTTATGAGACAGAAATATTAGACAGAAATATTAGACAGATTTATGAGACAGAAATATTAGACATAATAATGTACAGATTATTAGACAGAAATATGTACAGATTTATGAGACAGTATTATGGACAGATTTATGATAGACAGAATTATGGACAGAAATATTAGACATAATAATGTACAGAAATATTAGACAGAAATAATAATAATTCTCTCTAATAGAAATATTTGGACAGAAATATTTAATAATTGAGATAATTAAATATTTTTAACTAACATGTCATATCTTTTGTTGGATCTGAGTTCATAATCAACATTAAAGTTATTTTCATAATAGAACTTGGTCAGATTTTTGTTATATGTATCATATGTCAGACTCAATGAATCAATATTTATTTTTTGAGATTGTTTTTGTATCACATTTAATAAATATGTGGCAATACCATTTCCTCTATGAATTGGAGCAGTATAGAGATAATATATGTGCATTAATCTTCTCAAATTGAATTCAGTTTCTTCAGCAATCAAATATCCAATAATTTTTCTGTCAAGTAATGCCACTAATATTATTGATTTGGGTGATGTCAATAATCTGGCTATTTCCTTCCTATTGTGATTCAATTCTTCAACATCTGCTATCTCCTCAAAGTTTCTGTATACAACTTCTATAAACTTTCTCAAATCCCTTTTATACAAATCATCACCTGTATATGTTAGAATAGTAATTAAACCATCTTTTTTAGATCTGACTTGTTCTCTTGTGACTGTTAATCTATTGACAAATGAACCACTCATTATAGTTTACAAATATAAAAAATATAAATATAAATAAACTATCAAATCAAGAAAGATTATTATAGTGTGTAATTATAATAATCATTAATAAATGAGTTCGTCTAAATCTAAATCCATGTCAAAATCTAAGTCTAAATCAAAAGATAAAAATAATGAGTTCCAAGAAATAAAACATAAATGTCATAATGATGCATGTTGTAAATTAACACTCTCTAAATATGATGATTATGAATCACTCAAGATTAATGAAGATAATAACACTGATTATCATAATGACGAAATAGGATCATTTTTATCAAGGATGCAAAATAAATATTCTGGTAATGCAGATCAGAAACATCTTAACCAATTATATGATATTGGTATATTGATAACTAATAAATCATTCAATAAGAAAAAGCTAATTCACAAAATAAATAAAATAATTGACGACAGATCAAGAGATCCAATTAAGAAGGTAAGTGAACTTAAACGTATTGAATTAGTTAGTGCTTTGAAGAGAGGAATTAAAGACGGTATGTCTGATGAATATAGATTTGCTTATGATAAAAATAATACATATCAATATGATTCTGAAAAACTCAAAAAAAGAGCACATATTGATAGTGTATTAAATCATTTCTCACTTAATTAACTATTAATATAAATATTCACACACAAATATTTATATTTATTATTAAATCAATTTATTTAGTCTTTTTGGTCTTTTGTTTATTTGTGTTTAACATTAATTCCATCTCTCTAATCTTTAATTCTTGTTCTTTCAATTTGTATTTGTATTCATATTCTTTGATAATAGACTCTTTATCTTTTAGTTCTAATTGATATTTAGCTTTTATCTCACTCAACTCTATTTTGTGGTCTTTATCTTTCAATTCTAAATCATGTTCAAGTTTTTTGATCTTTAATTCAAGATTGGATTTCTCAACAAAAAATGATGCGGTATGTCCGGAATATTTTAGGGCTAACTTTTCATATGTTTCTTTGATTGTCTTCACTTCCTTTGAAGACAAAATAACTAGTTCTTTGTGTTTTCCATATTCAATCAAATTATCTACTAATATATTTTTCAATTCTGACTCTGCCTGACTTATATAAAGAGGATCAATAAACGAAAAATATATTAGTTTCATATCAATATTACCAAGTTCTTTGTATTCATTTTTATGACCATTTTTCCTTTGATTGAAATCTTTAGTTAATCCAAACTTATAAACAATGTCATTATCATCATAATTTTCACTAATATCCATTATATCTCTCAATTCTTTGACTCTCGCTAAAGATGTTAAATATATACATGGCATCGATCTAGCACTTGTATTAAATAATTCTTTAATAGACTCATATGAAACACCTTTCATTTTTCCTATTAGTTTATCTTTTTGTTTAGTAGTTCCTAAATGAGTTGTGAACAATGTTTCAGATGCCCATTTAATAAATTTACCGGCTTTGTTTGACTTGCTTGTCATTATTATTCTTATAAATCCTGAATATTTGATATGTTCTTCACCATCAATATTTATTACATCATCGTCAAAGTATTTACCACCTGTTGTTATTGATTTTACATAATCATCATAACTGATATATATTTCTCCTGTCTTTTTATGTTTTAGAATTCCTGTATGAAATATGTTCTCATTATTTTGAATTGATACGTCATCATAATCTATATACAATCTTTCGTAATTATCAATAATGTCTTTATTTATTTGTTCAATATTTGCAACTTTATTTTCAATTATTTTGTTTTTTTCCTCAGACTCATCTATTTTCACAACATTCTTTTTTATAAACTCGATATACTTATTGATATATTTTTTATCAAACAGTTCATTTGTAATCCTATATTTTTCAAAATGTTTATGGCATTTCTGTTCAAGTTTATGGGGATAAGATGTTTCAAAAGTATGCAAAACTAAATTATTGCCATAAGATGTAGTATATCTAGATCTTAATCCTTCAATTGAACCCTTCCAAAATCCAATTTTGATGGCATTTAGAATATCAGAAGTAACACAATAAACAAATCCAATGTCAGGTTTAATATCAAACTTATCTAAAGTAAAAGAATTATTTTTAAGAATAACAGAATCAAAATGTTCTAACCATTTTACAATTTTACGAGAGACTGAATGATTAAATTTCCTGCTACAAAAAGCAAGCCTTCTCATACCTTCAATAGTGAGAAATAACTCTTTTTTAGATTTTTTCTTACCATTAGAATTTTCAAAAATACAATTAAAGTATTTATAATGCGTATTTTCAATATAACCATTTCTTCTTGAGTCGATTATTGTCTCGTTCAAATTAGGCATCTCAAAAAGTGCCATAACATCTTTGACCTTAAAATAACATTTATCATGAACTCTTTCACCTCTCATTTCTATATTTGACATAAATCCTGTTTCGTCATTTGCTCTTTCATCTTCAGAAATACAAATAATAGAAGGAGCTTCTTCTATCTCATGTTTCACTTCGTCATTTTCGGCTAATTCCGGAATGTTTAATTTGCACCATTCCACTTTGAATAATACTTTATCTAATTTCTTACTTTTGCCATCTGTTTCATTCCATTCTTCATTATCCTTATCATACTTTCCAAAAGTATAATTATCCTCATTTATCTTATTAAGTTTGATAATTTCTCTTGCATTTCTGGCCTTCTTGAAATATATAGGTGATGTTTTCATTAATTCATCTCCTTCATAATATTCAATATTATTAATATTTATGGTTTGCATTTGTCTTATTTAATTATATTAATAATAATAATTCATCTTTATATCATTTTATATATTTTTATATATATTTATAAAAATATTAATGGCTAAGATTTGTCTTTTCAGGCGATTCTTCAAATGTCACTATTTCCAATACAAATGAATGATCCAAATTATTAAAATCATAATACTCTCCATCAGGTGTTAATATATCTATTGTTAATGTCCTTAGTGATCTAAGTGGTTCATTATAAAATATTGGCGAGTCAATATATGTGTCATATACATATCTCCCAGATCTTCCAGGTAATCCAATCTTATAAAAAAAATCCTTAATATATCCTGTCCCCTTAATGTTGTCTAATTCCTTACATTTGATTATCAAATAAGACGGTCCATTTAATCTTAAACCATTCCTTATTGCTATACTGTCTGTTTTTAATAATGATGTTAAATCTGTTGTCGTTGATAAATTTAAATTAGTTGTTGATGGATTCGATATTGATGACACATTTATTAATGGTGATCTTATTTGTTCAATTACATTAAATAATGATTCATTCTCATATATCACATCATTTGTTATAATATGGGCATATGGTGTTATTGATGTATCCTCTCCTACATTCCTAAATCCCAATACTGTCCCAAATGTATCATCATAATCAAACCTTATTCTGAATTTATCTGGTGCATAAATATGTATATCAACACCTCCCTCAATCGTATTCGGTAATGACGAATCCAAATTGACATTTGTTAAAACAATATCATATGTATTTGTAGTTATATTATATATGATATGTTCTTTATTGATATATTTAGATGGTATGTCTTTGTAATTTAATGAACCTTCAATTATTATTTTATCCTTTAATGATAATCTATGATTTGGATGATTAATTCTTAATACATATCCATCATTGTCTAATGTGATTAGTGGATTTGCCAAATAATATCCTCCATTTGGATAAATATAATATTGGTCTAATGGATCTGTCACTAAAGATGGATTTTGATTTATTGTATATAAACTTAACTTCTTTATAAATGGTGTGGCATTATTTGGAATATACTCATTATAATTTGCAAATGTCACCTTATCTGTCTTGACATCAATATCCATTGTTATGTAATTATTAATATTCGTAGTCACTCCATCTATAACTCTCTTTACCAAATATACAGTCTTTTCAAATACTGTCTTTAGTTCTATTGCTGTATAATTACCTGGATCCAATTCTATTGAATATACATAATCTCCATCATTAATATTCTGCCAATAAAATCTATTATTTCTCACTCCTCCTGATGCTCCATCAGTAATTACTTTTTGTGATTTCGGAAATATACTATTAATCATTTTAATCATCACAACATTTGTATACACCTTCTCAAGTGATAAAGTGTATTTATTTGGTTGATAGTCTCCCACTTTGAAATCTTCTAATAATCCTATTTGAACATTATTACCACCAAAATTATTATCTAAAAATCCTATTCTCCCAATATCAAATGTAATATATGTATCAGTAACTGTCTTAACATATCTGAATGCATACACATTGTCAAACCCTAATGGCAATTCTGCAGTAATTAATTTATTTGGTATACCCCCATAATGTTTATAATTTATCTTCACATCTGATTTAACTTGTTCATATATTGTCACTAATAATGCCCCTGAATTCATTGGATCAATGTATGTATATCTTCTTTTTGAGTATGGTATATCAAGTTTGATATAAAACTTATTTGCTCCTGGAACCATATCGGCAGTTGAATTACTGACTCCTAATTCTGTCTCAATATCATATGCTGTCAAATACATTCTATGAGTAGTGTTCAATAAGTTTAATGGTATGTTCCCAATTTTTGTTGTGGTTGATTGTTTTGTAGATTCAGGAACAACAAATCTTACAGTATCATTATATGTTTCCTTCTTTTCCAAATATCTTAATGTAAAATTACTATTCGGTATAATTGTCATTTCGTCAAAAAATATAGGTCTGACTGCATTTTGAACTTTTTGAATATATTCCATTGCTCTATAGAAAGTAGTAGGTGTCTGTGGTGGATTATAAATATTTAATTCGGCTAATTTTTGGATAACTCTTGGTTCAAATGTGGCTGGTATAGCTATAGGTGCTGTTCCTAATCCGGCAAATACTGTTGGTTCTGTCCATCTTAGATCTGCATTTGGTGTGGCCGAATATTGGAGTATTGATGTTACAGTCCCATATATATCTGTCACAAATTCTCCTATCCACATTGGATCTGGCACTTGTGTAGGTTCTGGATTTCCTGCTGTAGTATCACTTACTGCATGAACATTCTCATATATTGATACATGTAGTGATTCAATATTTGTGATTGGATCAATTACTGACTGAATATTCCAAATAAATTTCCTTGTATCAAAATACCATTCTGTTTTAGTATCACCAATAAAATCTTCAAAGTTAACTGCTATATCATTATATTCATCTTTAATATCATTTGTCAAATTTGAATTAATATCGATATTATTATCTGCTGTAACTTTCATATACATCTTTCCTTCATTGAGTTCGAAATAATTTATCTGATTACCATAATCATCTGTGACAAATGATCTTAATGTGAGTGTCTTTTCCTCCAAACCACTAATGGTTATTTTGTCATTCACATTTATCCCATCTGTATTGTCCATAAATATTTTAAGTTCTGTTCCATTCATCTTAAATGGATTGTCATTTAATTTAATTGTTCTAGTTGTTTTTGATATTGGACTAACATTCCTATTTGCACTATCCACTTGTAAGTAATGTGTAATATATTGACTCTTATTTTTTCCAATTAATCCATATTTATGCATATATTCAATATATGGATCGAAACTTTCTCTCTTTTTGGCTAATTCAAGTGGATAGTCACGATAATCATATCCCCTATTACTATGATCACTGACCATATTAATTCCCAATGGATGAGCATTTTGAACAGCATTATAACCTTGTTTAGGTAAATCAAACTTCTCATCATGTTGAGAATATTTATATATTGTGTCATAAGACTTATCAATTAGTTTTTTCTGTTCTTTGACATAAACAGACGAATTATCAGTATCACTATTACCGCCAATATGTTTATTCATTATTGTAGGCGATATATAATCAACCCTCTTGAAATTCAGATCACCAATCAGGCTTGCATTACTAGTCATATTAGTATTTAAATTTGATGGAATATTTGTTGTCATTTTATTTATTTATATTTATGTATGGTCATGTATTCTCTAAATAGTTAGTCCAATAAATTAATTATAATCAACAATATAATTAATAAGTCATATGAATAACATAATTAAATTAATTGTTTATAAAAAAGTAAATAAAAAAATTATTAATGATATTCTATTTTATGATGAACATTATTCTATTACTGATATCAGTGACGATTTAATTGATAATATTTATTCATATTTTGAGCATAATAAAGAAGATAATTCTCAAAGTTATGAAGTGACAATAACAGATTATGACAATAATATATCATATGTGTATTTGGCAAATAATGGTTACATATATTTAATAATTATTAACACCATAAATACTGGCAAATTGAATAAAATATATTTTTTGTTAAATGAACTCATTATAGATATTTCACAAATATATTCTGTGAATGGCACAAAATATTTATCTTTAATATATGATCTTGTTAATATTACTAATATCAATATAAATCTTGACAATAAACATGATTCTAAAAATATTTCTGATCAGAATAATGATCAGAAATTTGATAAAGTGAATGATACAATAGAAATAATAAAACAAAATGTAATGTCAACTATCGATAATTTGAAAAAAGCTGACCAAACTATCATAAGGTTGGAAGAAAAAACAGAAATAAATAAAAATAAGACAAACACAGGACACCAAATACTAAAACAAATAAACAGTCACTGTGTAATAATGTAACAAGACAATACTAAGCATGATGAGTATTGCTGACCACCTTCTGTACAACAGGACGATTGAACTTCACACGAACACCATACTTGACATTACTCAACTTGACAAAAACATCATCACGATCATAGACACCAAGATCCAAAACCGTAACACAACCATCACAACGTGTTACAGCTCGTCTTGAGCAGACAGTAAACCCATGTAAACCACCTAAACCGACAAAATACATATGGTTGCCAACAACAAAAATTATAATTTGCACACGAGAAAGGTATTCATATTGTGGCAACTGAATATCACAAACAGGAACATTATTGACTGCATGTCTTCCAACAATAGCACATACAGTATTTTTAATGCTGATAGGGTTTGATGAAACCATGTTGGCAAGTTTGTTGCCGTCAGTCATCATCATAAGCTGGGCATTAAATGTGATACCATCATCCTTGAGGGACATGATCTGAGAAATCTCCTTGGAAAGTCGAGATGCCAGATACTTTAACAAGGCAATTGCCAACTTACCATTTGTAGGAGCGAGACGTCCCAGGATGCAACAATACAATGCCCTAAGAACCTCCTTTGGTTTATCGATGTTCTTCTTCTCCTGAACAAAAGAAGAATCATCAGACTGTTTGGCAGTTTGGTTGGCAGTTTGGTTGGCAGTTTGGTTGGCAGTTTGGTTGGCAGTCTTTTTTTCTTTATCATTGTCATTCTCATCAGTAATGTCATCAGCAGGCATAGACATCAGATGAGAAATTGGTACGCTCAATTTATTGTTCTGGATTTCGATTTCAAAATCCAACAACATATAAGCATGTTTATAGGTTTCCTCAAACTCAAGTGCCTTGTTTTCTGCCGATGATGATGCAGATAATGATGCAGTTGAAGACATTTTCCTTCAAAGTATGAAGCTATAATAATAAGTTCATACAATAGGAATAATATACAGTTCAAATTTTCAATTTTTTATTTGTGTATGGCTTTCATAAATAGAAAAAATTGATATATATACACTTAGACACATAATTAATATTATTTAATATAACTCCAACATGCCTAGCGAAAAAATAGCAAAATCAAGCAAAGACAAAACCAATAAAGATGGTGATGATGTTATTGACGTTGAGGATGTTTATAAATCAAAAACTCTTCATCAGTCTATATTAGATTCACCTGATACATATATTGGTCCAAGTAAGCCTGATGATGTCAGAATGTTCATTTGGGATGAAGATAATAATAAAATCGTTGAAGAAGTTATCAATTATGTAGGTGGTTTTTTCAAAATCTTTGATGAAATTCTTGTCAATGCTAGAGATCATACTGTCAGAGATCCCACTTGTAGAAATATCAAAGTCAATCTTGACAAAAAAACCGGTATTATCTCCGTCTGGAATGATGGTTCCGGTATCCCCATTATGCTTCACAAAAAATTTAATAAATATGTCCCTGAAGTTATCTTCGGAAACTTGTTGACCTCTCAAAATTACAACAAAACAGGAAAGATTGTCGGGGGTAAAAATGGGTACGGAAGCAAAGTTGCGAATATTTACTCAACAATGTTTAAGGTCCATACAGTTGGTCTAGATAATTTGGATGAGAAGAAAGGCAAGAAGGTAGAATATACACAGACATTCAGAGACAATATGTATAAAGTGGAAGAACCAGTGATCAATAAGAAAATCTCACAAAGTGCAAAAACATTTACAGAAATTACATTCTTACCTGATTATGAAAGATTTGGAATGACAGGATTAACTAATGATATGTATTCATTATTGGTAAGAAGATGTTATGATGTTGCGGCATGCACACCAAAGAACGTATCATTTACAGTAAATGAGAAAGATATCAAATGTAGAGACTTTAAGGACTACATTAAATTATATTACAGTGATGAAGAGAAACCAAAAATTACATATGAGAAATTTAATAGTAGATGGGAAGTTGGTATTGGTTTCAATAAGAACATTGGAGATAGATATATTAGTTTTGTAAATGGTATTTCTACATTCCAAGGAGGAACACATGTAAGACATGTTGTGGATAATGTAGTAGCCAAAGTAACAGCCCATATTAAGAAGAAGAAGGAATACAAAGACTTGAAGATTTTGCCAAATACTATTAAACAGTATTTGACATTCTTCATTAATTGTATTGTAGAAGATCCTACATTCAATTCACAAACTAAAGAGTTCATGAACTCAAAGATTAGTGATTGGTGTACATGTGGCAATAATTGTAAAGATGTAAAATGTGACATTACAGATGACTTTATTGAAAAACTATGTTCAAGTGGATTAATGACAGAAGTAGTCAAAATGTCCGAATTCAAAGAACTAAGAGATTTGGGTAAGACAGATGGTAAGAAAGTTGGCAATTTAAGATCGATTGAAAAGTTAATTGATGCTGAATGGGCTGGAAAGAGGAAATCAGATAAGACATCATTATTCCTGACAGAGGGTGATTCAGCTAAAGCATTTGCAGTTGCAGGTATTTCAGTAATTGGTAATGAGAAATATGGTGTATTCCCTCTTAGAGGTAAATTACTCAATGTCCGTAATGCCACGGCCAAACAAATTAAAGAGAATAAAGAATTTGTGAATATCAAAATGATTCTTGGATTGAAACAAGGAGTGAAATATCATGATGTATCAAAATTACGTTATGGTTCAGTAATTATTTTGACAGATCAAGATCCAGATGGATCCCATATTAAAGGTCTGATTATCAATATGTTAGAATATTTTTGGCCAGAATTATTGCAAATTGAGGGATTCATCAAAGCATACAATACTCCAATTGTTAAAGCATGGAAGAAATCAGACAAGAAGAGAAAAGAAATTAAGAAGTTCTATTCATTTTCTGAGTTTGAGAGCTGGAAGAAGAAACAAGGTGATAAGATAAGTTTATGGGATCATAAGTATTATAAGGGTTTAGGAACATCTACAGACAAAGAGGCCAAAGAGTCATTCAAAGACTTTGAGGATAATTTGGTGACATTTGAATGGGAACCGTCTGATAATAATGATAATCCAGATAATGAAGAAGTCGAAAAACTTAAAAATGAACTCAAAAAGAAAACTGACAAATCTAAAAAAGAAGAAAAGAAGGAAGTCAAGAATAATGAAAATGAAGAAGATGAGAAGTTGGAGACAAAAGATACAGAATCAGATGCACCAGATGATGAGGAATCATCATATGAATATATGAAGAGCAGATCACATATGACAATTACAAAAGCATTTGACAAAAATCAGGCAAGTGCTAGAAAAGAATGGTTAAGACGATTTAAACAAGAAGATATTTTGGAGTATGGTCCAAAGATGAAAGTCAAATATTCGGATTTCATTGATAAAGATTTGATTCATTTTTCAAATCTAGATAACATTAGATCAATCCCAGCACTTGATGGATTTAAACCATCACAAAGAATGATTATGTATTGTTGTTTCAAACGTGGTCGTCGTGCTAAAGAAATAAAAGTAGCTCAATTATCAGGATATGTATCAGAGAATACAGATTATCATCATGGTGAGGCATCATTGCAAGGAGCAATTATCGGTCTAGCTCAAATGTATCCTGGATCAAACAACATTAATTTACTCCGCCCTAATGGTAACTTTGGTTATCGTCGTCAGGGTGGTAAAGATCATGCTAGTCCCCGTTATATCTTTACCGAACTAGATCCTGTAACATTAACAATCTTTAGACAAGAAGATGAAGAAATCTTGACATACAACTATGATGATGACAGACAAGTTGAACCAAAATTATATGCTCCAATTGTCCCTATTATTTTGACCAATGGTGCAAGTGGTATAGGAACAGGATTTTCAATTGATGTTCCACCATATAATCCACGTGATGTTGTGGCAAATCTCAAACGAATGATCAATGGTCAAGAACCAGTCGATATGATCCCATGGTATAATGGATTTAAGGGTTCTGTCGAAAGAAATCCTAAAGATGAACGTAAATTCATTATTAAAGGAAAATACAATATTAAGGGATCATCTGTCCATATTGAAGATATCCCAATTGTTGATGGATGGATTGAACCATACGAAGCTAAAATGGAAGCTAAAATATCTGTATCAAAAGATGACAACAATAAGATAGAAAGCATTTCAAAGAATCCAAGTAATAATACGATTAATATGGTAATCAATTTTAAGGGTAATGCCTTACAAGAATTATACAAAGATGATTCACTTGACAAATATCTCTGTATGACCCAGAATCTTTCAGTAACTAATCTTAACCTATTTGATGCAGATGGTAAATTAGTTAAATATAATTCTGTTTTGGATATATTGAAAGACTTTTATAAATATCGTATGACAATGTATGAAAAACGTCGTGAATATTATCTCAAGAAACTTGAAAATGATCTTAATATTAGTAAGTATAAAGTTAAGTTCATTAGAGAATATTTGTCAGGAGATATCATAATTGCCAAAAAGAAAGTTGATGAAGTAATTGACCAATTAGTCAAACGTAAATATCCTAAATTAACTAATGATCATCGTGATAGTGATGACAAGAAATCATACAGATATTTAACTGGTATGCATATTATTACATTGACTGATGACGAAATTGCCAAACTAGAAGAAGAAATGAAGAATTGTCAGGCAATTTATGATGAATATTACAACACACCTATCAAGAATATTTATCTTAAAGAACTAGATGAATTCCTTAGTGCATACCAAAAATGGGAAATATGGTGGAAAGATGAAAATAGTATTCAAGATGTTGCTGATCCTGATAAAGACAAAAAGACATCTAAAAACAAATCTAAAAAGACCTCCAAATCAAATGATGATAATGAATCAGAATCATCATCCAAGTCTAAATCTAAAGGGAAGTCAAGTTCCAAACCTAAAAAGATTAAAACAGTTAAAACAATCAAATCAGATAAATCCGACAAACCTAAAAAAGAGAAAAAGACAAAAACACTCAAGAAAGATAAATAGTGTTTGAATTAATTTATTTATTAATTATTTATTGAAGTAATAAATAAAATTATTTTGAGATAACAATATTATTATTTTTGTTTAATTGATTTAGTTCTTTTTTGATATAGAATTTACCTCTATTAAATTGTGGTCGTCTATTAATTGTCTTGGCAATGACAGATTTAGGACAACATATATTTTCATATAATCTTGTTTCACCATTTTCATCTTTGAACATATTTTTAATCCATTCTGTTCCAACACATTTTGGTTTGTCTTTACAATAATTAAGACAATCATACAATGGAACATTTACAACACATTGATGTGGTAATAAGTATTGACCCAAATATTCATTATTTGATTCGACAAATCCATATTTTTTTGTCGTATTTTCTTTTGGTATATCTGGATTGAAATCATATGGTAATAAATCCTCCTTTTTTGTTGGCCATACTATATCATGAGTTTGGTATGCTACTTCTGTTGGAACTGAATAATCTGAATCTATACTGTCAAAGATAGTTGTCTTTTTATCATCTAATGATGTAGATCCAAGATTAGCATATTGATATCTTGATGTAATATTATTCTCACCATCTGAACATGCATAAATTGAATTTTGTGTTAATGTTATTCCATCAAGTCTCTTGTCATCAGTTATTTTGTTTATTTTATTACATCTTTTATCTAATTTGGAATATTCATCACTGTAAAGACCTTGAGTTGGTGTTCCTAATATAGTCGATTCAGATAAATAACATTTCCCTCCTACATGATTATAACCAAAACCAGAACAATTTAAAGCCCTTGTACATTCTGTCCCACATTCCGTAATTGTTAATCCTGATAATCTTGCATCATAATGTTCTCTATTCTCATTATGATCATTATGATCATTATGATGATGAAAATAAGTAATATATATTATTGTCAATAAAGCTGATATTAATAATATATATATGACAGTCTCATTAGTTATTATTTTATCATTATTTGATGTCATAATATTTATACATAATTATTAGATTAGAATTCTCAATATATTGTAATTATATGTAAAGACAATAAATATAATTTTACATATATCGAAAAAGATGGATGAAATTAAATTGGATGATCCGAAATCGATCTTATATTTTCTGAATGATCTGACCAAAAATGAAACACTTTTAAATAAAGTGAATATTAATAATGACAATATTAAAGAAATATTTAGAGTTGTCAGGAAACTTAATAATAATCACAAGATAAAAATATTAAACATACTATTCAAATCAAAAACATTTAGACAACTACTCAAAACCTATCCTCAAATGTCAAGTAGTATTGATTATTTCAGAGAGTCATATTTAAATACATTCACTATTGACAATAAATTTAATATGGATATTGTAAGTGACGAAATACTAAATATATATGAACCATTAATAACAGATGATGACATAAATTTACATGTATTAGAATACATTAATAAAATCATTGAAATGAGTAACATTTATAAATATGAAAATCCATCTTGCATAGAACAAAAACAGAGATTAGAGACATCACCATTAGATTATTGTGTATTTTGTGTAAAGATTGTTCTAAAAATTATGGATCATTTATCTAAATCTGAATCAGAATCAAAAATAAATCTAGATAAATATTTTTGGAATGGCATTAATACAATAATATATGGATTGATGAGAATAGATAAAAAAATAAAATATGACTATTGGAGTAATAATACAGAAAATAATGATACCAAAATAATAATAGATAGATTAGATGGATTGAACAAATCTATTGACATAAATGACAGGAAACAGATTGTGAATGGAATAATTAAGAGATTCGATTATTTAATTGAGAATAAGAATAATGATATTATTAGTGATACAATTGATTATATTGTTTATTCTAACAGTATTTATGAAATGGCAGAACCATTGTTACCAAAAATATTTAATATTAATCTCAATATTCAGACTAAACATGAATTTATGAATAAAGTATTTGCATACTTCTTGTATAAAAATAAGGATTATAAATCTGACGAAAAGTATTATTATGAATATTATAATGATATATTAGAGAACACAAACATATCAATCACAATAATTGATCTTGATATATTGTCAATATTACTAAATAATAATAAATTATTGACACAGAAATTAATTGAAAATATTATGTTGAGAAGAAATGAGATAATTGATTTATTGAAAAATATTACATATATTTATGACAAGTCTATGATCAATATTATGAAATGCATAATCAAACATAACATAAATAATGAAGATAATAAAGATCAATATATAACAAGTTATTTTGATGAAATGATAACAATAATATATTTTTTGTCAAATAGATATGATTATGAATTAGATGATAATGAAAGAATGTGTGAATTATTTGATGACTTGATAAGACTAATAAATAAATATTCTAATATGAGAAATATTGGAAATATTGGCAATATTGGTAATATTGGTATTGATAAGAGAAATTATGAGATAATGAATGACATCATAATTGATAAAGAATTAGAAATACAGTTTGACCAGAATGTGAAAGTTATAGATGATACAAAACATAATATGGATGGACTATTAGACACATTGACACAAGAATTTATGAATGAACCATATTATATCAAAATGAAGAATGAAGATATAATTGTAGATAGAAAGACATTTTATAGAATTATAATAAATGGAGTGAATCCATATACAAGAGAGAAGATAGATGTGAATGAATTAATAACTTACAATAAATCTGATGACATTATTAGAAAAAGACAAAATTACTATAATAAAATTAATTAAATAGATTGGTTAAAATCTGTTTAATAAATATTAAGTTAATCTTTCACAAAGTAGTTTGATTATTTCGAATGATTTGTGTTGTTCCATAAAGTTCTTAAGTTGTCTTATTATTATTGAATGCATTTCAGCAGTATAAGCACACATATAATCATTGAAGAATGGTGAGAAATCATCTTTAAGATTTTTGACAAATGACGAATCAATATTAATATTTGATACTCGTGACAAATGATCAATTGTATTATTAAGAACATCAATTGTACTAAGTTTCATATCTGGGTCATTTTCACCTTCAGGCATCTTACATACGATTTTAATTATTTGAATTGGGAGTGTGTCATAACATAAATCAATAAATCCAGTTGTTTCAAGAGAATTATATATATTCATTAACTTGTTGTCCTGATTAGTAGATCTGTCATATCTGGCAATTGATTGGACTACTGATGCAATAAGATTATAACTGATAATATGTTGGAATACATGTTTAATAATACAAAAGATTTGATTTAGGACATAATTATAATCATAATCAGTTGTGGTGGATTTATTAAGATATGATGACAATTCAAAATAATCACGACCATATTTATTTAATATCTTAGAATAGAACTCATAAATTGACTCATAATTATTAATAAAAATATCTGGTTCAATTGGTGCATTATTTCTGTCATAATTATCTTTAATGTAATCTTGTAATACATATGGTAATTGAGTATGATCACTTGTCAGATCTGAATTGAATAATAATTTTCTCCATAATTTCTGATAGACAATATCATTATTATTTAATTTCTTGTCATAGTAGTCATTATAAATATTACATATATTTCTCTTGATTACATATTTATATTCAGTATTGTTTATTACAGAAGGTGCATTGCCACTAATAAGTCTGCCGAGTTCTGCATTCTTTCTGTTAATTTCTTGGGTTAATGTATCAATACTATTTTTTGTTTCGTCATAGAGTTCTTTGTATTCAGGTTGTGAATTAAATTCATTAAGATTATTAAGTGAATTTCTCAATCTAGATAATACTTCTTGCTTTTTATTTATTTCATTATATAATCTATCTATTAATTCTGTATTGTTTTTGTGTTCGGTTGGATTATTTACATTATTAAGTGGTAAATTTAATCTGTTTTCAATATCAAGACCAACAATATTTAATAATGATTCAGTAAGTGTATTATTCCACATATTAGGATTCATTAATGTATTGACAGTGAGTTGGTGATTGAATAAATACATAGCAATTGGAAGTATTAAATCACTATTAGAATAAATAACTGACTTATTTGTTTTTTGGAGAACATGTTTTTTCAAATTGTCATTAATAGATGTAATATTATTGTAAGGTGATGAATTTATTACTTGCATTAAATCTTTCCAAGCATGGAGATAAATATTTTTGGATGGATCATTAGTTAGTGTCATTTTAGATCCAGATCTCAACAATGAATCAACAAGGACAATATTTTTCTGTTTGACAGCATAGAATAATGGTGTGAATCCAGATTTTTCGATAATATTAGGATCAGCACCATAACTTAATAATAATCCGATCATATCATCATTAGATTTATAATATTTGTCAGCATTTCTGTCCGGAGACTCATAATTAATTGCTTTTTGTTCGTTATTGTTTGGCAAATCATGTAATTCTCCATAGAATTGGAGAATACCGGAATTAGGATTGGTATAACTGTATTCTTTAATGAGGTTTTTAAGATATTCATTATCCCTACTAATAGATCTATTTGGTGGTCTGGTTATAGTTGGAGTTATGTCTGCTCCTCCTCTTAAATTTGATATAGGTCTTCTTGGAATATTTACAGGTCTAGGTAGATTTGCCGGTCTTAGATTAGGATTAAGATTAATATTAGGATTAGGATTAGTATTTCTTATTATGGTTGTTATGGCATTTTGTGGGAGTAATGAAATAATGTAATTATTAATACCACTACTAATCATAGTATTCACAGACTCAATAAATATTTCATCAAGTAATTTAATGACCATTAGATAAAATGCATTATTATTGTCCAATGTTATTGACGAAATATTATCATACAATTTCTTCAGATTCGGTTTTGTATTAACATTTAGTCTATCTACATAACGGAATATACATACAGTTTTAATAATATCTAAGTGCATGTCGAGTGCATGTCTCAAAATTGTGAAATCAATAGTGATGTTTCTGTCTTGTATTTGTGTAGCATTAAGTTGATTGATAATTTGGTATTCTCCTTTGTTAACAAGATGTGAATTCTGTTCAAGACCTAAAATACCAGGATTGCCATTTTGTGGGTTATTATTGCCAATAATAACTAAATCTTGATTGGTGTCAAGATTGTATCCATATAACTTAATAATGTTTGATACAGGTCTGGATTTGTCATCATTATTGAGATCTGTGATAAATGGATCGAAAAAACTGACAAATGATTTAGGGAATGTATTTAATTTTTTGAGAGATGTTTTGAGAATATTTGTGTAAGGACTTGTTTGATTATAATTATAAGAATTTGTAAATGACTGATTAAATAAATATATATATCTCAATGAATTAACCAGATTGAAATTATCGATATACACATTAATTGATGATTGGAGATCGCAAATTGCTTCATAGAACTTATAAATAAAGTTATTGGCAAATGATGAATCTCTTTCATCATATTTAATATTATTTAATAAATCACTTAATAGATGTGATGGAAGTTTTGGATTTCCATCTTCATCTAGACCCAAATTAGTAATTGATATTAATTCTACTACTTTATCATATTTGTAATATATAACACCAGTGGGAGGTGGACATTGAGTTGTTCCGTCGCTTCTCAAAACAAAATTGCCATTTGCATCAACTATGCATGGTGTATCTATAAAATATCCAGTTGTGTTGAAATTTATTGGACTATTTCCAATATTGGGATCATATATATTATTAATGACAAGTAAATTATTTTCTCCATTATTATCAGCAAATCCCCTAAAAAAATTATTATCATATTTGGCATATGCATAATTTGCATAATATAATCTTTCATTTCTGTTTCCGCCAGATGGCAATGGCAAAACTGCTTTCTCAAAATATTTATTTATTATTTTTGCATCAATATTTCTTATTCTTGTCAAACCTCCTTTATTAAAATCGGCTTCTTTTTTGTCTCCTTGATGCAAATTATATATAAGCTCATAAATATTATCAAATGTATCAGTTAATGATTTTTGATCAAGTTCATATTTGAATATATTTAAATGTTTGTAGACTCTTTTGATATATTCGCTAAGGAAATGAAGACAATATGACATATTGATTAATGATAATTGGGTTTTGCCAATTGAATCAATATTTTCTGTTACAGTATCAAGATCAAGCCCCTTTAATTTTTCATAAGTAATATTATTGTTACCTGCAAGTCTTATTGGACTGTTATCTTGTGAATGCAATTCTCCTGCCAAATCTAGAATTCTTTTGTAAATATTCTTCATATTATAAACCATAAATTCAATATCATTGTCTTCAAAACCGTCACATAATCTTTGGAATTGATCTTTTTCATGTTGATTATCACATTTTTTCTCTGTATCAATGTCTTCTAGATCTTTTCGATCATAAATATTTAATTGTGGACATTTTTGTTTAGTTATATATGTGTCAGCTCTCATATTATAAAATGTTTCACCAATTAGATTTTTAAGGTCATTATGTTGTTCAGTTTTATCTAATACATCAATAATTTTAGAGACATTGTTCATAACACCAAGAATATTAAGAATATTATCCAGATTGGTAATAATGTCTAATGCCTTCTCATGTATCTCATTATTATTCTCAATCATATTTTTACGATCGGTTTCGAATTTTTGGGAATAACTTTTGAAATATTCTTCAAAAACTTTTTCCATTGAAGGGGCAGATAAGATATGTAGATTTTTAGGACCTAAACCAGTTTTATTATCAGTTAGTGAAGATCTTTGTCTAGCTGTATCATCAGGAGTGTCACCAGTTTGCAAAGGGACAAAGTGACTAATTTTTGTTTTGAATCTATCAGAAATAATTTTTTTGAGATCAATAAGTTTAGTTCGGAATGAGTCAGGAAGATTGGAAAAATCGGCACCACCTTTGAGTTCTTTAAATTCAGGTCTAGATTGGATATAATCATAGATAAATTTTCTGTCTTGATTGTCTGAATTATCAGAAAATATGAAAGCATAATTGAAAATATTGGCAATGTGAGTAATAAATTGTTTGATGTCATTATTATTACTGAAATCATTGAATAATTCATCATAAGCATCATTATTAATGGATGGAGTAGGTTTTTCAGGAGTGGTTATTATTTCTTTAGGTTTAGAAGGTTTATCAAATAGGACAGGAGAAACTAAATGATGTAAAGGTGAAAAATGTGAATTATCACGACTATTGGGATCTGCTTTTTTTTGGAGAAGGTAACTGATAATATTTTGATCACGGATATTACAGGCGAGATGTAGAGGGCGGACACCATTTGAATCTGCCAAATCAACAGGAGCACCATTATCAATAGCATATTTGACAAGATCGAATCTACTGGAAGATGGAATATTAGAGTTCAATAAAATATGATGCAATATAGTGCGATTGTTTTCGTCAGAAACAGAGAGGAATGATTTATTTTCATGGATAGAATTTTTAATACTGTATACATCACCTTTGGCAGTGGAGATTAATAATTTATTAGCAACATCATTAGGTGTTTGCTTATCAGGAATATGCATATTTGATCGAAAAGTTTGTCCATAAATTGGTCTGGATTGCATAATTATGGCTATACATTATATCGACATTATTTATTTCAATTAAAAGCCAAAATATTTAATAATGGACAAGACATTGAGTGATAAAACAAAATGGAATATAATTTATTTTATAATGGTATAATATCATAACAATAATGGATAACTATTTTTTGAACTGTCCCCCGATGATGGATGATGGAAGATTATTTACAGATTATAGATCATCACAAGTTAGAGAGGAAATATTTAGATATAAAAATTGTTTGCCAAATGAAAATGCCACAAGAACCTTCAGAATAGAGACTGCAGATAAATTAATGGATGAAGAGTGGAAATATTTAAAAGAAACTAAATCTTGTTTCCCAAGAACACAATGTTTCCATAAACACCCCACAACAAGAGTCACCACAAATTACAATAATGCCGAACTGTTAGCATATAATGGAGATCTTACTGCTCCTAAATGTGAGGTTAATGAATCTGATTATAGAATAACAGTTACTAAAGGATCAAAACAATCGAACCAAGTCAAAAAGGCTGATCCATATACCGGATATCCTGCATCAAGATGTCCTGCCAAATGTGCAAAGACAAACAGACTTCAACCAGACTATTTGTATGTAATTGACAACAAATATTAAATGTAATATTATTTATGACTATTAATTATTCATAAATAAGAAATATTTTAATTATCCATTTTTATTAACATTATTGTTGATATTATTTTTAATCATTTCGTAAATGACAGGTTTAACGGCTCCATTGGGAATTGTTATGTTCATCTTTTTTGCCATACTTTCCAGATCTGATTTAGTATAACTGGATATTGATTTTAGTTTTGTTGCATTTAGTGATGTGTCATTATCATCCACTGTTCCTAATGAAAGATCATCTGTCACTCCATTACCCTTTGTCTTATTCTTTTTGGCTGTATTTACATTAACTTTTGATCCTTTATTTGATCCTCCAATTGTTATTTCTTGTGATGCAATATCATCATCTTTTGTATTGTCATTAGTCATATTGATATTGTTATTGTTTTTATCTTCATTATCTTCCTCATTGTCCTCTTCATTATCTTCATCATCTTGATCATTATCTTCATTATCTTCATTATCATCCTCATCATTATCATCTTCATCTTGATTATCATCCTGATTGTCATTATCATTATCATCTTCATCATTATCTTCATTATCATCATTGTCATTGTCATCATTATGATTTTCAGAATCATCGTCATGATTTACAATATCTATTTTTTCGTCTTTCTCATCATCACTGGATTTGGATATTAATGGTTCTTTTACTTCTTTATCGATTTTGGTATCTGATTTATTTTCAGATGCTGAAATAGCAGGTGTTGATTCTTTCACTTGATCTTTAACCTGATCTGATTTTTGAACATTCTCACTAGTTGTGCCTGTAGTGATTTTGGTAGTTTGTGAGACATTATTTTTTGTGACAATAGGTTTTTTGATATTATTTTTGGGTGAGGTATATGAAGGTTCACCTAAGGGTTCAATATCTTTTTTAATATTTTTTGGATTTGAATTTTGCAAGATGACATTAGGTTTAGTATTAGGAATAATATCTGATTTAGTAGTGATGGTATGGATCTTACTAGATGTAGTATTATTAGTTTTTGGTACTTGGACAAGTTCTTTGACTTTAAATTTATCATTATTGTCAGATTTATCAGTTTCAGGACTCATATATAATTCTTCGTCATGTTTTTTGTGATCGTCAATGATATTTGGATTGGGATTCATTTCAGATAGATATGGCATATGTTGATGGTTGTTGTCATTATTTCCATTGTTTTCACGATGGTCAACTTCACCAAAATGATCAGACATGAGAGTAACAGTTTGTTTTTCAATATTGTTCATTGTTCTGATTTGTTGAATAAGTTCGTTGGTGTATGTTTTGAATTTGGCAGAGGAGTTTGTATTTTCCCGTTTGATAATATTAAGGAGTTCTTGATTATGTTTTTCAAGAAGGGAATCTATATTTGATATTTTTTTGACCATATCATTTTTGAATTGATTGATTTCATTCAATAATAAAAATACAATAACAAGTGCTACAACTAAGAGAATAATAAATTTTATGTCCATTTATATTATATTATATCCAAAATCATTATTGCATTCTAAACGTTGGCAAATATTGTTATATTTTATTGTGCTATTAAATCAGAATTATATAAACTAAAAATATATAGAATAGAATTCATTACAATGAGTGAAATATTTAATATCAGTCAATGTAATATCTCCCAAATTGTTGGTGAAGCAAATAGATTTTTGTTTCATATATTATTAGTTCATATTGCATCAAATATTATTGAAAAGAAAAATAATCTATTTGGTGAAGAACTATTTAGAACACTTATTATTACTGCATTAGCCATAGTTATGTATCATATATTTTTCAGAAAGATTGTAGAACCTAAAATAGAAAAGATGAAATTGATTTGTTTAGATGGTCATGAAAAACATAAAAAGAAGAAAGAATTAGATAAAAACGATATATTCAAATCTAATATTAGAACAAAGACACATTCTATTAAAGATGCCATCCAAAACAAAAACAAAAATAGAAGAGACAAAGACAGAATCAATCCAACCTAAAGAAGTAATACAAATAGGAGACATGATTTATACAATCAAACAGACTAATGATGAATCAAGGGATTTATATTTATTAAGAGTCAATTACATTATAGAGTGTTTGAACAATATGAATCATGATGAAAAAATCGATTGGGATATTCTAATCAGAAATTCATATATTTGGAGAAATATCAAACATAAAGGTATGACTTATCCATCAACCTTTACCAAAAATATTTATGGATTATAATTTTTGTCTGAAAAAATATAATCTTATTATTAAACTTTTGAATTCAGTTCATTAGTAATAAATGTTGTATTAATTGAATCAGGTGGTGTTATTTTTTGTGTTTCATGCCATTTTTTGAGATCCATAGTCATTGAATCAGTATATACTGGTTGTACTTCACAAGTCTTATTACTTACACAAACAGGTGGATAGGGAGGAACAGGGAACCAGTCTTTAGGTGGTAAGAAGGAATAACCATATTCAAAATCTTTATCATTGAAACTTGGTGGCAATCTATTAAAGTCAGAATATATCATTTGATTTACCAAAATGTCATTTCTTGTTTTACCATCTTGAACTGCAATCTGATCTAAATTTTCAGAATATGCATATTTACGTGGATCAAATACTTGTTCATACCAATTCAATTGCACTTCATTTTTAGTCTCAGGTTTGTTTATGTTAGTATCACTGTTAGTATTAGTATTAGTATTAGTATTAGTATTAGTATTAGTATTAGTATTAGTATTAGTATTAGTATTAGTATTAGTATTAGTTATGTTAGTAGGTGTAGTATTAGTTATGTTATTATTTTTGAGGATAACATTTTTGCCACCGAATTCGACAGTATCTACATAGTCTTTATTGGCTTTTTCATTAATATACATATTAATTGAATCATCTATTTGATTGTTAGATCCGCCAAATTCATTTGATGCTAAAACAGATTCTTGTTTTGCAAAATTCTTTGCATCATAAAACTTATTATCATTTTCAACCTTGATTGATTTAGTTTCTTCAGATGCTACACTGTCAGATGCTACACTGTCAGATGACATACTAGATGAATCACTAGATAAATCAGATGACAAATCAGATTTGGAATCATTTAAATTGGCTATTTGTGAAGATATACTAGATGATATAGCAGATGCTATATTTGAGTTTTGAGACAGATTTGATATATTAAGATCATTAGATGAAACATTTGGAATAGATGGAACAGATGAAATAGATGAGACAACATTTTGAGGTTTAACAGAGAAAGAGAGAGTCATATGTTCTGGTTGACATTTCTTAATGGAATTGCGAAGGAATATAGTTTCAGTGATAACAACCAGAAGAGTCAATACGGCAGAAGCCAATAGAATATCAATTTCAGACATATCACAGCCAATAGTGAATTTAACAATAAAATACAATATTAGCCAGAGGGCAATATATTTGAGTCCTTTATATGTGATATCAGTATCCATCAGAAGTATATTACAAAGATAGAAATTATATTATAATATGTAAGTTAAAATTATAATATTAGTTAGATTTAATGAAAATCAATTGAATAAAATAAATTAATTGCATGGATTTGATGTGTCAAATAAATAATGGAGGGATTTACCAACAGCAATACTAAAAGCGATGAATGAAGATAATAAGATATTTAGTGTGAAGAAATCGGTATCAACGGTGGATTTAAGCCAGGATTGGGAAGTAGGGTTATACCATAAATCAAATAGTAAGGTATGACCGATATAGGCAAGGAGACCGATAAGTAAACCACTGCTAATTACATTCCAAACATGGACAGGGCATTGTTTTCTGACAGATTTAAGAACATAAAGGAATGATGCGAAAATAGAAACAGCGAGAAACATATATATTTTTTGTCTGACGATATCAGTTTTTTCGATATCAATAAGTCCAAAATGTAGTATTACAAATACAAATACAAATATGAACAATATATCAGTGAAAGGATTCATTTATATATTAACATTAACAAAATATATTCTCTAATGCACAGAAATATATATTATGACAAAATTTATACATTAATAGGATATATATTAGAGGTGTTGGAAGAGTTATTATTTGTAGAATATTCTTTCATTAATAGTAGCGAGAGTAATATGACAATAATAATTAATAGGATAACAATGACAATGTAATAAAAGAAATATTTGTCATTGATATCTTGAAGGACAGGATTAATAAAATGGTGCATAAGTTTTTTTCTATTAGAAGGTTTTTTGGTTTCACTTACAATATCATTAATTATTCTGTCTACTAATGGACCAATAAATGATGATTCATTAGTATCTAAAGATGAATTATTAATACCAGATTTATCATTGATTGACTTCATGATATATAACTAATAATATTGGTAATGATTAATGATTTAATATAACAGACATAATTGTGTTTGTTATATAGTGTTATATAACTGATAAATGAAATAGTGGTTAATTGTATATGTCACGGACCATATTAAATAAAGCATTGAATAATGAAGAACCAAAAACCAATAATGAGAATGATAGTATTATTTTGAAAAAGACTAGACATACAGGGAATTATATGATAATGAAAAAAAATAAAGGGACAAAAACATGTGAAAGAATAAGATGTAAATTATATGGTGTATATTTTCCATTTGGTGTTGAAGAGTATAATGGAAATTTGATATTGAATGTAGAAATGACAGAGACAAACAATTATAATTATAATACAATATGTACATTGAAGAAAATAGACAGATCAATTGGAGGGTTGAAGGAAACAGAATTAGGGAAAACCAAATATGAATTAGGGAACAAAAAATATTACAGTTTTATAAATGACATAACGGATCAATATATTGAAAAGAAACGTAAAATCGAGAACAAAGAATATAAATTAAATGAGATGAAAGAAATAATAACTGAGAAAAAAACAAATACAATAAATAAATACCAATGCAGGATGCATATAAGATATGGAGCAAAAGTAAGACATTCAAAATTTGTAGGAGAAATGACATATTCACAAATTAAGGGACATTATGGAGATATAGAAATAGAAATGGGTTCATTATGGAACAATGATAAGATTAAACAATATGGTGTAACAGTATATATAACAAATATAATCATTAATAAATAGACTAATTAAATGAATTTAATAGAATTCAATAGAATTAATTAATATAAAAAATTGAATGCGTTTAATTCTAGAATTAAAACACCTAAAGTCCCGGAATTATTAATAAATAATATAATGAAAATCATCGACGTAGAAACAGAGGACATTGCTGATATCAAAACCATTTTTGAAATCTTAAATGGGTTTATTTCAGAGGCAAATGCAGATTTTATCAAAAATGCCGACCAATATAACAAGAAATTAACTGAGAAATATGGCAAGACTAATTCTGAAGATAAGAATGATTCACATTCTAAAGATGATGGAAAAGATGATACAAATGATGATAATGAAGAAGAGGATGAAGATGTAACTGAAAAGAAATCTTCCAAAAATAAAAAACAAACTGATAATGATCAGAAAAATAAGAAAGAGAAAAAGACAACCAAAAAATCAAAGAAGGAAGAGCCTGAAGAAACACAAGAAGATGAAGATGATGAGGACAATGACAAAAAGAAAGGCAAATTGAAAAAGAAGGAGAAGAAGAAAGAGAAGAAGACTAAAGATAAGGATCAAGATGAAGAGACAAAGAAGGAAGAGAATAAGGGTGTGATCAAGATCTTGACATCAGATCCTAACCAAGTGATGATGACATATATAGTATTAAAGGGATCGGCATTTAAGAAGTTTGATATTCAACCTGAGAAATACAGTGTGGGATTAAACTTAGATGAATTATACAAATATATGAAGAATGTAGATAAGGAAGGGACAATGAGTATTAGTTTAGATTCAGATGACACACAATATTTAATTTTTGATGTGAAGAGTGATAATTCTACATCACAAGAATCAATATGTGAATTGAGAGTATTGAACTTGATAGCAAACAAAGACAGGAAGATTGTGGCTGATGTGACAATGGCAGTAAGAATTAATTGTTTAGCATTCCATAAGGCATGTAAGGATTTAATGCAATTCTCACAGTTTGTTGAAATTACTTGTGATCCAACACAATTTGTAATCACATGTAAAGGTGATTTATCAAATCATTCACGTATATTTAGAATGGATGGTAGTCAAGATGGAGTAGTAATTAAACCGATAAAACGTGATGATAAAGGACCAAACATTATCAGATTAGTATTTGACTTGAAATACATTAATAGCATGTATAAATGTTCATCATTGTGTGATGATATGGAGATTTATTTGAATCCTGATTCAGTAATGTTCCTGAAATATGGTATTAAATTAATGGGTGAAATGATTGTTGGTATCGCCCCATCAACCAAAAAAAAAGAACTAAAAGAACAAAATCAAAATAATGCCGAAAATTATGACGAAAGAAATGACACTCATTATCAAGATGATGACGAAATCGAATTGAAATAAATTAATTCATTGAAATTAGATTTCGCCATCGAATTGAAATAAATTAGTGAAATAATTTTATTTATTAAAAAGGAATATAATTTATGAATTATATTGGAAATATCAATATAATTCAGATATAATAATAAAAATAAATAACTCTTAACAATATATATAGGAATGTCCAATAAACCTAAATCTTATCAATTAGTCAATCCAATGATTGAAGGAACACTTAAAGATGTATATGAAGGTAAAAAGGCTCTTGATGCCGCCGATCAATTATGGAAAAATTTGACTGAACATATTGTTTCACATGTTCCCAAATTTATTTTCACTATGAAAGAATTATCTGGTGGTAATTATCACCACTTTGAAGTCAAAGAAGATGATAAAGAAGGTTCATACGTCATCAATGAATTAAATCTCCAAATTCCTGAAAAAGAATTCAATAACTTTGCCAAAATGGTTGATGATTATAGCAGTGAACGTAATGATAAAGAACAAAAGGGTGGTAAACGTAAACGTTATGATGATAGCTCGTCTTCAGATTCTGACAGTTCATCCTCATCTTCTTCAGAATATTATCCTACAATCAGAAGAACAAGTCCTATTGCAATGTTCCATTATAATTCAAGAGTTTATTATACCACTCGTGATGGTAACACTTATTCTTATCAATCTACAATAAATCCCCAACTCGTCACTGTAAGAACACCTGTATTCACACCTATTTTCCGTCCTGCACTTGGAACATTTGTTGGTATTTGGCCATAAATAATAAATAATCTATTTTGTCAAGTCATTCATTGACTTGTATAATGTGTCTCTTCTTTCTAATAATCTCTTATATGATGTCTGCATTAATCTGTATGTTTTTTGCTTTAACATTAAACATTCAAATCTTGAATAGTCTGTTTCTCTATCATCTATTTTTTCTAATATATCACAATCAATTGTTTGTTTAAACTTATTGATTTCTTTCCACATTGATCTTACAACATTATGATATTTCTTCATTTCCTCATCTAATATTGTAATACCATTTGTAATCATACTCAATTCCTCAAGTATATTCTCTATTTTTGTCTCAATCATAGGTGATATTTTTTTTGTATTTTCTGTCTCCATTTTTTATTGTTATTTAAATAATAGTATTAATTATTTAAATAATTATTTCCAATTTCAAATTTTATTTTGAATTATCTTTCAGATAATTTATCAAATCCATCTTATTTAAATCCATCCCTACTTCTGTATACATATTTGCAAATCCTTCCTTCTTAGTCACAATTGGTATCATAAATGTCTCATTTGACATCATGTTTGCCAATAATTTATATATATAATTGCAATTTGCCTGTTTACCTTCTGTCACAATCGCTATATTCTCACCCATAAAATTATCAACATAATGTTCCCTATTACTACTCACTCCTTTTTTCGTCAACAATATATCTACATCATTATCACTGTAATACATCCCTTTATTATCATCAATATTGAACATTGATTTGTAATTGTTTGTATGATTAATACTGACTGTCGGTTTTTTCATTAACCATGTTTCAATCTTCATAATATTCTTATCGTTATTCATTAGTCTCAATCTTTATCATAATTTATTAATTTATCTTTAACTATTTTTATTTATTTTTTGTCGCTTTTCTTTCAGATACTTTTTTATTATTGTTATTATCATTATTATTATCATCATTGTTATTATTGTTATTCTTCTTCTTTTTGGCGTCTTCACCTTTAGTTCTCTTTAAATATTTCCTTGTCTTGACTTCACGTTTAGCCTCAATAGTAGCAATAAAGTCTTTAACAACACGTTCAATCTGTTCTTCATCATCATATATTTCGAATTTCTTAAATCCATCAATAAGACTTGTCGAAATGTCTTCAACTTTAATTGGTGCAGAACGTTTTGATTCAGTTTTAATTAATGATGCCTTTTTACCAACATTAATACACTCTTCATTTATTTTGTCAAGATATTCTATCAAAAATTTCTCTAATGATTCCTTTCCTTCTTTCATTTGTTTAATTTCTTTTTTATGTTCATCTTGTTTCTGTTTAATAAGATCATCAATCTTCATATATTTGATTACTTTATCTGCTATAACTGTTCTTGCATAATTATTTCTGGCATCTTCATCCATATTCTCAATATCCATAACATTTTGATCATCAAATTTGGCAGGATCATCTTGTTCATGTGTATCATCATGTTCTGGCATTTCCGAACTATCGACATTATTTTGTTCTATTTGTTCATCTCTTTTAGATATTGAGGATTTACTTTCTTCTTTAACTGTTTTATCTTTATTATTTTTTGTGCTTTTCTCCTTTTTAGCCATACTAATTGTGATATATATTATTATAAACAAAAAAATTTTAAATCATTTACATAGAATATTTCTATAAACATAGAATATTCCTATAAACATAGAATATTCCAAGGGTGTGTTAGTCCATATTTTTGGACACCAAACATTAATAGACTGATAAATGACAATGACACATAAACAGGAGTCTTATTTGCACCTTCAACTAATGTATATATTTCATGTTTACTATTATCAATTCCGGTTTGTTCCATTGGAGTATTAATATCATATATGTTTACTAGTTCCTTGTTCTCTGTCTCAAGTGTCTTATGTTCATATATATATTCGTAAAATGTTTCCATTTTGTCATTTGTTGATGTCTTATCTTTAATATTCACTCCATCAATTAGACTCCCTGATGTTGAATGTTTCATATTGTATATCTGCACAAACTTACTCATCATTAAGAAGTAATTTGTGGCATAATCACCAATTGATTTTTCATTTATATCTTTCTTCTCAATCATTTTCACATCACCCTTCTTCTCTGTTTTGATATCTGTTTTGATATCTGTTTTATTCTCAGAATTTTCAATAGTATTAATAGTATTAGTAGTTGATGACATTTTAGGATATTATTATAAATTAATGTTATTATTTAATCAAATAATAACAGAACAAAAAATAAAATAATCAAATTTTTAAGAACACAAACTCTTAGTAGATCTATCTGGTTCAATTGAACTTTGGAGCCATGGGGATACAACAAATTTAGGACATATAGCACCATCACTACCTCTAATATCATAGAATGGTGATTTATGTGTTGAACCAATAGTATTAGAACCAATAGGTCTATATATGTTAATCAAATGTGAATTCTTAACATTTACAGTTTCAATTGTCTCAAACCAGTCTTTCTCTTTTTCTTGTGGTAAATAGCCATCTAGATCATATTTATCTTTTTCGGTTCCCTTATTGTTTTCTATCTTAATAGGGGCACCACCTTCAGATTCTTCAAGAGGAACAAATTTGTTTGAATAATTCTTAGTAACATCTGATACTTTGAATTGTCCATCAATGTTGTTTAATGGTTTTTCTGTAGCTCTGTATGAATCATGTTTATATTTGCCACCTGTCTTACGTCTATAATAAGGACCATTCATACCCATGGCTCTTTCTCTAATTATCTCTAGACTTGAATCAACAGCATCATCCATCTCAGCCAATGATGCAGAAACATTTGAATCATCTGATCCAACATCAGATTCAGATTGGACATCAGATGAATTGTCTGATGATTGATCCGATTCGATATCAATTTCTTGATTATTTACAGTTTGTTTAGTTTGTAATTCACCGTCATTATGGATTGGGGTATTTCCAAATAGATAGAATAATGATAATAATAATATTGATCCAACAACGATCACAAATGTGGAGTTATTTGAGGACTCAGGCATTGTTAATGTTATATATATCTCAGATATAATTTAATATTATATTATTTTCATTTATAATCTGAATTATCTTATTGTATTAATATTATTCTATCATTTTTTAATATTTACCATTTCTCTTTTTCCTTTTTTTAATAATCTTTTTCAAATTAGTTATCTTAGTTTGTGTATTGTTTTTATTAATATCATTTATTATTACACTATCTTTTCTCTCTGTCTGTATATCTATTATGTCCTTTGTTGTGAATGCCGGAAGAATCTCATTCATTTTATTTATTTGTTCAAATGAATCATCCTCAACCTTATCTAATATTATGTCACTTTCTCTAATTGGTTTTGTCAGTTCTTCATTATTCTCATTATCTTCATTATTCTGATTATTCTGATTATTTTGATTATCTACATTATTATGAATATTTGTAATGTAATTTGGTCCATGATCATTAATAGAATTGGTGTATACATATTGAATTGGATTATGAATCTGTTTATTATTATGAACATTAAGTATTGAGTTATTAATTAATAATAATATGTCAGTGATGAAATACAATAATTTACATAATTCATAATTAATATTTCCGAATGAATTATTCAACATAAATGTCCAACTAAATATTACCTTGACCAAAGATACAATATATATGACATATTTATTACAGATTTTCGTCAGGAATAATGAAATCATATCTGTAATAAATAATCCTAATATTATCTTGTCAAATGGTCCTAATATGTAAACCAAAATATATGTAATAATTTTATAGAAATATTCAAATAATCTAAACATTGTTGTTCTAGTATTAGTTTTGTTAAAAATAGAAATGATATTGTTAATGTGTAATGTCAATATTGTTAGTATTAATGAAAATAATGGTTTGACAGATTTAGAACTAGATGTATATGAATTAATAACATAACCCAAAAATACAACACATATACTCTGTAATAAATAATTTATAATGTCGGGTTTTTTCATTATTGATAGATATTAATATATTATTTTACCAAAAAAATAGTTTAATAGGTGGATATATTATTTGACCATTTGTATATTAGAGCATGATTATAATATAATATAATTATGATCAAAATATTTCTATAGAATATATATTATGAATATGAATACTGATATTAAAAAATTATCTGATTTAATGAATTCTTCTGCTAGTCCTGATTCTGAAGAAATATACAGAAAACAGAATGGTGGTGGTTTTCTGAAGAAATTATTCGGTTTTGATAGTGATAGTGAAAAATATGTCAATCTCACAGAACTAATAATTGAATCACTTGATAAGAATGATGTCAAAACTGCTGAATTCTTATTAAATAGAAAATTTGTCCCTGATACTGATATGACTAATAATAATGGCGAAAATATTCTCCATAAATTAGTCATACATTCTAATAATTCACAAATTGTAAGTAATGCACTGTCATTAATTCTCAATAATAAAAACTATCATTCATTAATTAATAAGCCAGATAACCAAGGATATACCCCTTTTGCTTTGGCTATTCAAAATGGTCGTCATGATATTGTTAGTTTAATGGCTCAATGTGGGGCAAAGAGAGATATTGGAAAATTTAATATCTTGACTGATAGAGACACTAGTTCAAGTAGTGATAGTGCAAGTGTTTATGTTAAAATTATTGACTTCATTACACCCAATTTGCAGAAATTACCAGAAGAGAATAAGATTAATACTAATACTAAAGGTAAAAATATTTTCAAACCTCAAACTCAACCCCAAATTGAAGAATATGTAGTGAGCAACGATAATGACAAAAAACTTGAAGAAATAGTAAAAGGATTTGATACTACATCAACAGAAACAAAATTGCCAATGACTGATAATATTGGAAATCATTCAATGACTGATAAAAAACATATAGACACTAACACAAGTACTGAAACATTTGTCAGTAAATTGGCTGAGGAAATGTCAAAGTCAAAGTCAAATACACAACCTCAAAATGAATTAACACAAATGGGTGGTGCTAATAAAAAGAATAAAAAAAACAAGACTAAAAAGAACAAGTTATTGGCAAGAATGACTAAGGGTGAATTGTCTAGAATAAATGAAGCATCACAAAACCAGGCCACAGAATTCCATAAAGCGGCTATTGATAAGGTATATGCCATATTAGACAAAAAAGACGAATATATCGCTAGAGCCGTCAAAGCAATAATATATAGTGAAATAAAAGAAAAGAGTCCTCAATTAAGTGGTCTAGATAAAGCGGCTGAACTATTAAAGATGATTACTAAAGACAAAGTGAATGAAGTATTAAAGAAGAAAGAAGCTATTAATGAAATTGTCACTTTGTTGAAATCTAAGGACGAAAAATACAAAACTAATAAACATGATATGAATAAATCAAAAGAAAAGGGTATTACATCATCTGATGAAATGTCAACTGAAGATTTAGGCGATTCAGATTCTAATTCAGATTCTGAAGAAGGAGTATCAGATGCATCTGATTATTAGATTATAGAATTATTATAAACAAAATTATTGTCTATAATAATATTAGTGATATGTCTCAACTACAAACAAAAAAGATTATTTCTGAATTGGCAAATGTGCAAAGTGAAGTTAGAGGAACAACACTCATCACTTACATTGTATCAGGATCAACAGATCTATGACTAGTCAGAAAACATCTGGAACAAGAAATAACATCTGCTACTAATATTAAATCGAAACAAACAAGAACTTGTGTTCTAGATGGATTGAAAGGTTTACTAAATGCATGTGAAAATTATTGTTCCAAAAACAAAATACCTGCAAATGGTTTAGTCATGTTAGCCGGTGGTATTGATACAAAACATTTATCCATAGAGTTTATTGAATCAAAGTCGTATATTTAGCAATAGGTTAATATTTGAACCACCTTTACCAATCAAAAGGAATTATTATAGATGTGACACAAAATTCCATCTTGACGAAATAATTAAAATGTTTCAAGATCATGATGTTAATGGTGTTGTGTATTCTGATGGTAAGGAATGTATATATTATGAACATAAAAATGATACATTAAAAAAAATAGCTACACACACAATATATTTACAAAATCAATTCAGGAAAGGTGGTCAAAGTACAAATAGATTAGCAAGAATAAGAGATATACAAAGAGAACAATATGTCAAATCACTTGCTGATAGAACAATTGATTATTATTATGACAAGAGCCAAAATAAAAGTAAGATTAACAATATAATATTTTGTGGTCCTGCAGAATTCAAGACAGAAATATCACAACAGAAAGAATTAAAAACATATTTCAAAAATATTCATGTATTGACAATGGATGAATTAAATATAAAATTAATAAATGATTTGATAAATGGTCTTGTTGATCCAAAAGAGGAAAAGTATGTAGATGAAATAAAACAAATGATAATGTTAGCAGATGACAGATTATTATTTGGAGATGAGATCATAGATGGCATAAAGAATTGTATAGTGAAGAGAGTATATATTCATAATGATAGTAAATTGCTTGATAATGTAAATCTATCTTATGATGTCCAAATAATTAAAATCAAGTCAAATGACATTAAAGATTATGGAGCTATTGGAATAAAATTCTATTAATTATTATTAATTAATTGACAATTAATTAATAAATAAAATAATTAAACATTTAATGATCTGGTTTAATTTGTTTGATCTGGACTGAAACACGAGACTTACCACTATCAACTCTTGAAACTGAATATCTATGTTCAATATTTGTAATGATTGAATCCAATGTTTTGAGAATACTTACTGGAAGATTGTTAATAAAATCCTTGTTCTGTTCAAAATTCTTAACCCAAAACTTAATCAACACATTTCTGTTCTTAATTGAATAACATAATCCATTAATATCCATGTTATTCTTTACGAATGATTCATTCATAACTAATATACACATTGCAGTAAAGGCATCTACACCTAAATCACCTCTAGAATGTCTATTATATCTGTTCATATTCTCAACCATAATTGAACAAATTGCACCATCCTTATTGTTATTGTCTTCCCAAATTGGTGTGATTCCTTCTCTCATAATGTAATACTGTCTGTAATTCTTATCTAGATTATCAAATACTGATAAGAACCTCCACATACTTCCAATACTATCAATTTCATAAATTGACTCATATGAATCAATGTCCCAATTAATATTATTATTATTGTGAATCCATACTCTCCATAATGAATTCAATTTCATATCATCTCCTGGATATTTTTGTTCTGGATCATAATACTCCAATTCTGGTTCTTTCTCTTTATGAACTCTATTTTTTCTCTTCTTCTCCATATATGATGAAGATGATGACCAACTGTCATCACCTGACGACGCTGATGGAGGAACATATACCTTAGATCTCTTCTTTGTATTTGTCTCTTCCTCTTCATCATCTTCTTCCTCATTATCTTCATTATCCTCTACTTCATTATCATCATTATTTGGTGATGATTTTTCTTCAAAAGCATTCTCATCATCCTCATCATCCTCATCATTTTGATCATTGCTGTCAATGACATCCATTTTTCTGACTTGGGATTTATATTCAGATCTATTAGATCTCTTTTGTTTGGGTGATGCAACAACTTTAACTTCTTGTTCATTATCTTGAACATTATCTTGGAGATTGTCTTGGTCAGTGACATTATTCTGAAGATTATCTTCATCATCCTCATCCATCAATAATGCAAATTTATTAATAGGGATTTTGGATTTATTTGATTTAGAGGATTCAGTTTGTTCCTTATCATGATATTTCTTATTAGATGAATTATTGTCTGATTTGATAGATTTTTTAGGTCTTGGCATTTTCTGGTAATAACACTAATAAACTTTTTTATCTTTAGGTTATTTAATTATTTGAAGAATTAATAATTTCAATTTTTATCAATAAATAAATAAAATCATAAAGAAAAAACGGCAGATATTGCAGACAATTGGACATCAGTATCAGTAGTTACAATAATATTAAGTTCTACATCTCTGAGATTCAATAATATATTTGCACCAGAGACAGAATCAATTACACCATTAATAATATCATTATTAAGTTTTGAAGTCAATTCTGCAAGAATGTCAATTAATGCATAATGATTTTGATTAATAAATTGTCTAAAATAATTTATCGATTTTTTGAGATCTTTATTTTTCAATATTTTATACAGTGAATCAATCTCACTATCTGTAGGATACTTTTTGAATTTTGTGACTACATCTGAGGTTATTTTTTTTTGAGTAATTGAAATAACTTGTAACATATGCATAACTTTCCTCATATCACCATTTGATAATTTCCATATTGTTTTGATCCCATCATTAGTAATATCGATCCCAAATTCTTCAGAAATATAACTAATCTTCTTTTTGACTGAATCAAAATCTAATGGTGAGAAATTAAATACCATACATCTTGATTGGATTGCCGGATTAATCTTTTTGTTACAATTGCAAATAAGACAGAATCTTGCATTTTTGGTATACACCTCAATTACTTGTTTAAGCATACCTTGTGCATCGAGTGTCATTGCATCAGCCTCATCCAAAATAATAAACTTATATTGAGGTCCTGTATCTTTATCAATTTTGATAGGTAATGTAGAAGCAAAATTCTTAATTTTATTTCTGACAATTTCAATACCACGTTCTTCAGAAGCATTAATTTTCATTGTCATATAATCAACATTATCAGGTCCATATAATTGAGATGTGAATGCCTCAATGGTAGATGTTTTTCCAGTTCCAGGTGGACCATAGAATAATAAATGTGGAATATTTTGTTTATTTAAGAATTGTTTCAGAGTATTGACAGTTTCTTCTTGAGACATGACATCATCAAGAGTTTTAGGTCTGAATCTTTCCACAAATGGCAAATGTTTGTTCTCATTAATATTCATACTTGATTGGTTAAATTGATTAGACTGATTAGAATAACTCATTCTAGAGAATACTTAATTATTATTTAATAATTGTTATTTATCTATTTTTGACTGTAATAAATTCAATTTTATAAAGAATACTAGTTGATAATTTAAATAAAAATTGAATTTTTGATAATTTATTCAATAATACTTAAATAATATAATACTAATATTAAGGATAAATTATGAAGGGATTTTTATCATATGATGCATCAGTCACAAAACCTATTAGAGCTCTACAATTTGACATTCTGTCAAATGCAGAAATCAAAAATATGAGTGCATTGGCAGGAACACATGGTATTGAAGTAGCTGATTTATATGACAAACAAGAACCTAGACGTGGAGGATTGATTGATCCTAGAATGGGTGGAACAGGCAATACTATTTGTGCCACTTGTCAATTGGATGGTAAATATTGTGATGGTCATCCTGCACATATTGATTTAGCCGAACCTGTATTTCATCCTTTATTGTTGCAATATATTAAGAATATATTAGAATGTATTTGTATTGGTTGTTCAAATCTTCTTATCGAAAAAGATAATGAAAAATTAAAACAAATCAAAAAAATTAAATCAAAAAGAAATAGATTCGTCAAAATACATGAACTGGCAAGTAAAGCCAAATATTGCCTTAGGCAACAACAAAACTGTGGTATGAGTGTTCCAAAAATTAAAGTAGAAATCAAACGTTCTACATCAGCCATTAATATTTATTCTGAAGCTGATTCAGTTGATGATGATGGTAAGGGTGGTTCTGATAAAAAGAAGACACGTATTAACCTTACACCAGAATATTTAATTGATATTTTGAATAACATCTCCAAAGAAGATTGTGAAATTATGGGTTTTGAAAGAACAAGACCTGCTGATATGATTCATGAAGTATTTCATGTTCCACCGGTTCATATTAGACCCTCATTAAAAGGAACATTCAGTGGTGGTTCAACTATGGAAGATGGGTTAACACATAAACTAGCCGATATTATTAAAGCTAATAATCGTATTAGTAAGCAAAAAGAATCCAATAATGAAAATGCCAATAAATATTCAAAGGATCATCTACATCTATTACAATTTCATGTAGCTTCATATTATGATCCAGAATTAGTTATTCCAAAATCAGATAGTAAGGGAACACAGTTCAAACCTTTGGTAGATAGGTTCAAAGGTAAGACAGGTCGTATTAGAGGTAATATCATGGGTAAACGTGGTGATTTCAATGCCAGAACAGTTATTACCTCAGATCCAACAATTAGTGCCAATTATTTGGGTGTTCCTGTCAAAATTGCCATGAATGTGACATTCCCAGAATTTGTAACACCAGATAATTATGACAGACTAACACAATTAGTAAGAAACGGAACAGATATATATCCGGGTGCTAATTATGTTTATAGAAATAGTACATCGTTTGGCAAATATGACAAACCAATATATTTAAAATTCAGAAAAGAGAAGATTACATTACAGTATGGTGATATTGTAGAAAGACACTTACAAGATGGCGATATTGTCCTTCTCAATCGTCAACCCACTTTGCATAAACAATCAATGATGGGTCACCGTATTAAAGTTATTAATAATCCTACATTATTAACATTCAGATTATCAGTAGCTGTAACTACTCCTTATAACGCCGATAGACATTAATGTTGGCAATAACGGACTGCCCTTTTAAATTATTAAAAGGGGAAAACAGTACTATCCGTTAGTCTTATCTTTCCATAAGATAAGGCAAGACCATGATATGCGGGAAAGTCCTTAAGATCATAATACTATTTTTGTCATGAAAGTGATAAAAAGATCCCGGTTAATTGCCGGCTCCGATAGTAAAAACTTATGGTATGATATGATATTACAAATAATATCATTGAGATGGATAATCCGCAGGTTCAAACCTAACCTCGATTTAAAATTTAGACAGAGTATGGTTTGGTCCTCAGAGACTACGTTGTGGTCGGTCAGATATGAGGGATTAGTCATCCTGATCTGGCTTAAGGTATAGTCCACTCCCACCAGAAATGGTGCTTAATTTACGGCAATATAAAATTGTTATAAATTATTATAATTTAATAACAAAATTTTATATTGACGTTGTTAACAATTGTTAAATTTGTTGATAAAAATCATAGATTTTTATAACAAATTATAACAATTTTTACCAACGGTTTATCCAAATCATAAATTAAGAGATTTATTTCCAAAATAAAGAAATAAATTTGGTAGCAAGGTTTGATGGTGATGAAATGAACATTTACGCTTGTCAATCAATACAGACAAGAATTGAACTTGAAGAAATTGCTGATGCAAAGAAACAAATTATTACACCCTCCAAATCAGTCACTATTTATGGTATTAAACAAGATGGTTTATTAGGTGCCTACAATTTGACTGATGATAAAACAAGAATTAATTGGAGAGACGCTATGAATATTATGAGTTACACATCCTTTGATGAATTCTCCAAACTTGAAAAGAATAAAGATTATTCCGGTTCTGAATTATTCAGTATGATCGTCCCTCCTAAAGTTACTATGAAGATCGGTGATGTCGAAATTAAAAATGGTGACCTCGTTAAAGGTCGTCTCGGTAATACCGTCTTAGGTGCCTCCAAAAAGAATAACCTCCTTCAATATATTTGGGATGGTTATGGTGAAGATGCCACCAGAAATTTTATTGATAATTGTCAACGTCTTGTTAATAATTTCAACCTCTGGAATGGTTTCACTGTCGGTATTGGTGATGCTCAAGTCACACCAGTAGCCAAAAAAGAAATCGAAACATTTATCAGTAATATTATGAATAAAGTAGATATCGATATCACTAATATCGAAAATAATCCTACATACATGGATGCCGAAACATTAGAACATAAAATCTTTTCGGATATTAATGTTGTTCGTGATGATGTATCTAAAATTGTTATGGCTAATATCACTCCAAATAATAATTTTGGTATTATGATTAAATCCGGTGCCAAAGGTAGTTCCAATAATATTGGCCAAATGATCGGTTGTGTCGGTCATCAAGCTTTTGATGGTGGTCTAATGCCTAAAATGTATTCCAATAGAACTTTGTGTTATTTCCATGAAAATGATGATAGAGCCAGATCAAGAGGTTTATGTAATAATTCATATATGGATGGATTATCATATTCTGAATTCGTATACCACACTAAGGCAGGTAGAGCAGGTATTGTTGAACAAGTCGTCAAGACTTCTGAAACAGGTTATGCCCAACGTAAATTGATCAAAACTATGGAAGATATTATGATTAAAAATGATGGAACTGCTAGAATAGCCAATAACCAAATTATCCAAACTACTTATGGTGGTAATGGTGCTGATACCACTATGCAATATGAATATAGAGTTAATATGGTTGAAATGGATAACAAGAAACTTGAAGATTATGTTAAATTCTCTGAAACTGAACTCAAAGAATACAACAAATCTGATCTCAAAGATTTTGATAATGAAAAATTCTATTTTATGATGAAAGAAATGAGAAATAATATTAGAGAATATTTTGTTAAAGCAAAAGTCAATTACATTACAATGAATAATGCTTATATGTTGTCAGTCAATATTAATCGTATTATTTCGTCATTCACATCAACTAATGATAACTCTAAAAATAAATTGACTCCTTCATATGTTATTGAAAAACTTGAAAACATTCTCAATATCAATAATACTCAACTTATTAGAATCCCTCCATCATCAAGAACTAATCCGTCAAATATTATTGTCAAAGATGATATTGCCTCCAAATTTATGTTGAGAATTGCATTATATGATGCATTACATCCTAAAAACTGTATTATTAAATACAAATTCTCCAAAGAACAATTTGACAACATCATTGATGAAATAAATAATAGTTTTAATGATAATATAATTGAACCCGGAACTATGGTCGGTATTATTGCCGCTCAATCATTAGGTGAAGCCGTTACCCAGATGACCCTTAATGCCTTCCATCATTCCGGTATTGCATCATTAACACATTCAACTATGGGTGTTCCTCGTATTAATGAATTGATTTCAGCCACTAAAAACTCTAAAACTCCTCAAATGTTCATCTACCTTAATGATCAAACCAGGAAATCTCGTGAAGTGGCTCATAAAATTGGCTCTTATCTTGAAAAGACTACATTCGGTAGTATTCGTGGTAAATTGGATGTTTATTATGATCCTGATCCTCATACTAAAGGTGGATTCATGGAACAAGATGGCATTACTGATCCATTCTATAGTAAGAAATTAAGTAGAAGTGGATGTCAAGCATCAATCGATAATCTCCCTTGGTTATTCCGTATAGAGATTGACAAAGAGAAAATGTTAAACAAAGAAGTTACACTTATGGACATTAAGGCTAAATTCTGTATTTGGTGGGATAAGAGACATATCAATACCAAAAAGAAGAAAGAAAAGACTACATTATTAAAGAAGATCACATCATTTGCAATGTTATCAAATACTGATAATGATCCTCAACCAATCATTCATATTAGATTTAATGTTAAAGATATTGATAAAACTGATACTAAGAAGGGATCGAAAGCATCACCTTCATTTAACAGAAAAACACTTATCGAATTTATTGAATTACTCGACAAATTTAAATTGAAAGGTGTTGATAATATTGAAAGAGTTAATACTATTGCTAAAGAACGTTATATTGATTCTTTTGATGGTGATGGTATGAAGATTGGTGAAGAACAAGTCATTTACACATCAGGAGTCAATTTGAGAGACATTAGATATATTAATGGTATTAATCCATATCGAACATATTCAGATGACATTATGGAATTTTTGGGAACATTTGGTATTGAATTTGCCAGAAATAGATTATTGGCCGAATTCTTGAAGGCTTATGAAAATGCCGGTAATAGTGGTTTGAATCCTCAACATATATCATTACTAGTTGATATTATGTGTTATGGTGGAACAGTTATTTCTGCTGATAGACATGGTATGAAGAAATCTGATATTGATCCTTTAACTAAAGCCTCATTCGAAAAGTCTGTTGATGTATTACTCTCTGCCGCAGTGTTTGGTGATGTTGATAAAATGCAAGGTGTCTCATCTAGATTGTATGTTGGTTCTGTCTTTAGGGGTGGAACAGGTTATTGTGAATTACTCTTGGATACTCAAGCTATCCAAAACTCAGAATATGTTGAAAAGCCTAAAGATCCTCGATCAGCTAAACAAATGGTTTCTACTAATACTATTGCTAATACAATTATGGAAGATCAAGCAGATGACAATATATTCATTCCAGAATAATTGAATTTATTTATTGAAAAATATTGAAATTATTTATATTTATTTATCATCATCAATAATAATGATAAATAATCTAATATATTCATATCAACTTATATATATTGCCTAGCAACATCCCTGAATACTGAATAAATATCGAATTTGAATGACTAGCCAAATTGATCCAAATGATTTGATCTTGAAAGATATCTTTTACAAAAAGGGGACTAATAATGTGACAACAATTATTGACATCAAAAACAATAATGACAAAAATTATTATTACACATCAGATTATTTAGAACCTGGTTCTATTTCTCTTATTAATAAAACTATTGAATACACTTCCAATTATGACAACAAACAATCATCATTCAATAAACAGGTTCTAATATTATGTATGCCAACTAGTAAACATTTATCCAGAAAATCATTAGGTGATTATACAAATGAAGAACTGACACAAAAATACAAAACAACATCAGACCTTATCAAAAATATCAATGATGTGTCAAAAGAACTGTCAGAAAGACTTGCTTTAATTATGAAAGTGTCAGAACATAAAGAATCAAACACAATTAAATTCAACATTGATCAGATCAAATTGAAATCAGGGAATAAATACAAAAATATTTTTGAACTAAATGGAAAAGTATATTCAATTAGTTCTAATAGTCTAATAAATGTTCTTGATAGTTGTCAATGTAAAATCATGATCCATATTTCGAGTATTTATTCAACACAAAATGGAAATATATTTGATATCAGACTTCTTAGAGTAGTTCCCAAAAATATTGACAATATACCATTCCTTAATAAGAAAATGCTTTTTGATGAGTTCAATGAAAATACTAATAATAATTTCTCACAACTTAAACGTTTTGAATCTTTTGATGTGAGTGATAAAGTATTCATATCAAAAAAAACTATCAATAACAAAATAAAAAAGATTTTGAATTTATAATTAAAAGTAGTATCCATATTGAATGACAATTTTTACCAATAGATTAAAAATAGTATTCATAATGGATGGCAATTTTTTTATCTTGAGATGAAGTGTTATTATATTTCAATCTGATACATGTATTAGCCGGTAAATATGAACTGCCTAATTTAGCCTTACCAAAGATATGTTGTCCTTGAATATGACAATACAATTTTTCTATAATTACTCTTTCAATCAAGATTTGTGTTGTTCCTGCTGTAAATGAATTGGTAATTGGTTTAGTGAATGTAAGTGTAATATTTGATGTATTTGTTTTTTCATCAGAACCATTGATAGTTTTATTTATAATATATCCTAAGTCGTTCAAATTTGCAGTATCTCTTAATTTAAGTGCAAATCCTGCTATTAAATAAGGTAATGCAGTATTTGACACAATAGCAGTAATAGTAGTGCTTGTATTATCACAATCTAGAGCAAGAGCACCAACAACAGTATCAGGTTTGGTCACAATTGTAATATCATCACCAATATTATCTGCAGATATGTCTATTTGCAAACTGTTAACTGAAATGGGAAACTTTTTGATCATGTCATATTCTGTGACTGTATTTGCCTTACAATCCATAACTATTGAATCACCTTTATAAAATCCTCCTGTGCTTTGTGAACCAAATGGGATCTCTTCATTGTTTATATTGACTTTGTTTTCTGCAATAATACCTGCCACATATACACTAGCAGGATTGATTTGATGTGTAGTGTCATTAGGACATTTAGTTGGTGCATCAGTTTCCCAAACAGAAACGGTTTTATTCTCATCTATGCAAAATAGATTGTATTGGCAAACTGTCGTAGTCATTTTAATATATTATATATATATATCAAAATAATTGTTGTGTGGACAGAGTATTTTTATTTAGAATTTAATAATAGATACATGACCATAATAAGCAGTATCACCCCCAACTGGTAATCCAAGTGCACATGAATAATTACTTGATGTAGCACCAGGAATTAATTTTTGGGTGAATTGAAGAACATCATTAGCATTCAAATAAATCACTCTTGAAAAAAGACCTCTGACAAGACTTCTTGTGGCATCTGCTGAACCATTATATGTTGTAGTAGTTGTGCCAGATGTAATACTTAATGATGTCAAAATATTTGTCACGTTATTATTACCTGATGAATTGTTTA
>Ga0172373_10000489_pt1 | contig 64945 bp, 56 predicted proteins | sample Lak10m_2_FD_114546 | JGI IMG/M metagenome (GOLD analysis project Ga0172373, IMG submission 114546) | Freshwater microbial communities from Kabuno Bay, South-Kivu, Congo - kab_092012_10m | ecosystem: Environmental > Aquatic > Freshwater > Lake | place: Democratic Republic of the Congo... | reverse complement strand
TTTTGTCCATTTTCTGCGTTGTAAAAATAGTTACATAGCTCACTATGCGCCTATTTTTACGCCTTGAAAATGAACAAAAATCCTGCGCGATTTGGGTACATTCATTCTTGGAAATCGCCTTAACGCACAACACCTATCATAGAATATCAATTTTGATATTAATCAATACCCACACAAGCTCCTGCATGCAACCATGAAATTTGCAATACAAGTTAATGCCAGCCCTTACCAATCGAATGCCGGGTACGCCGCTTACCAGTTTATTAATGCGGCATTAGCACAGGGACATGAGATATTTCGGGTGTTTTTTTACCATGACGGCATTTATCATGCTCTTCGATATACAACGCCTCCTGACGATGAATATGCCCATACCAGGCAATGGAGCGACCTGGCGCAACGACATCAACTAGACCTGGTCGTCTGTATCTCGGCTGCCCAGCGTCGCGGCTTACTATGTTTCGATGAAGCCCGCAGGCAGGGTAAGCTGGACAATGATTTAGCCGACGGCTTCCGTATTTCCGGTTTAGGGCAATTAATTGAAGCAACGTTAGAAGCGGATCGCTTTATCGTATTTGCATGAGCCTATGAAAAATTATTTATTTGTTTTACGCAAACCCGCGCACAATGGGGCTTTCGTGCAAGAAATGCTGGATATTATTTTAACATCCGCAGCATTTGATCAGCAGGTCAGCATTTTATTGCTGGATGATGGCGTATTTCATTTGAAAAACAACCAGCACCCGGAACACACCAGCCTGAAAGATACCGCCGCTATGTTTAGAGTCCTGGAAATGTATGATGTGAATACTGTTTACACCGAAGCGGAATCGCTTGCGGAACGCGGATTAACTGAACAGGATTTATTTTTATCCGTTCGCGTATTATCAAGAACAGAAATAAGCCAGTTAATGGAGCAATTTGATGTCATTTTTGCAGGCTAAAACCATCCTGCTGCTGTTCGCTAATTATTATTAGCATTGTTATTAGCGGCAAGCTGTTGAGTCAGGAAATTACTGGTCGCCTGCATACTGCCTATTATCGCATCCATAGCATTGAACTGCGATAATAAGCGCGCCTGGTACTGCGTCATGCGCTCGTCCAGCACAGTGCGCGCCTTGGCAATCGTATCGAGATCTTTTTGCAAGCCGGACGTTCGGCTGCTAATAGATCCGTTGCTGCTCAGCAAATTATCGAGCGTACTTGATAATCGATCAATGATACCGCGACTAAAGTCGACCGTGCCGCGACTACCTAGCGTTGCACCGTCAATTAAGAGCTTGAGGCCTTTGGAATCACCACTGGCAGACGTTAAAAACTGTCCATTGCCAACACCCGCCACGCCGTCTATAGTGCCCGCCACATCAACACCTGCCGTCCCGAGCGCAGCGCTTAGGCCTAATGTTGCGCTGCCTTGAGTAATCGCCACCTGCGAAGTCGAACCGTATGTTTTAGAACTGATCACCAAACGGCTATTGCTCGCATCATACGACACGCCGACCGTAAGATTATTGGCTTTAAGCGTGCTGTCTGCATTAATGCGCGCCTGAATTTCATTCGCCAGGTCGGCACCGCTGGTATAAGCCTGTTGCGTTAAAGTAACCGTGCCGGACTGGACGCCGTTGACCTTGATCGCCAAACTGTTATTGCTTGTATCGACGGTCAGCGGAAAACTTATAGTGCCGCCTTGCAATGTGCCTTGCGTAGCAGCCTGCGTCAGTGTAACTGCGTAAGAACCGGCTTTTGTATCCTTGGTGCTGCTTATATACTGTACGTTGCTGTCAGTCGAGCGTCCTAGCACCGCAAACAAAGCCGTCACACCGTCAATATCAGCAGCCTGCGCCGTGTTGAACTTTGCGTTGTCGAATTTTAAGGTGCCGTCTTTTTGCAGGCTGATGCCCACATCAGACAGGGTTTGTAAGCCTGGGCTTGCGCCGTCAACTGCATTGGTCAACGCGCTCCGAACCTGCGACATCCCGCTCTGTACGACCGCATCGCCCAGTAAAACACCGGCAGTTTTAGTGGCCGCGTCATAACCCGAAACACTGTTCACCGTAGAAATAAGCGCATTGTATTTATCGACAAAACTACTGATAGCGGTGTTTAAATCGTCATTATTACGGGCGATATTTACCGTTACACTCTTACCGGCTTGTGCTTGCAGGAGATTAAGCGTCACCCCCTTCAATGCACTGCTGACCGTATTGCTGGAGCTGGTTACATCCAGGCCGTTAATATTGACCAGCGCATCCTTCGCCGTTTGCGTCTGCGTCATCTTCGGATTAGAGCCGTCAAATGCCAGATCAGATAATCCGGCTGCGCCGGTTTCTGTTACTTTGATCTGCAGGCTGTTTTTTACACCGGAATCAACTGATTTCAACACCAGGCGATTACCCGTGCCATCATTCAGGATGGATGCGGAAACCCCGGCATTCGCATTGTTTATCGCATCACGAATACCGGTCAATGTATTGTTACTGGAATCTATCGTTAATGACAGTGAGGACTTGGCGGCATTCTGGGTGAAGCCCCCATAGACTTGAGTATTCGGATCATATATTGTCGTACCGAAATTAATGGTCAGCGTGCCCGTACCTACTACTGTCGTAGGATCGGCATAAGCACCGGAAGCCAGCGCATGACTTTGCGCCAAACTTTTCACCTCCATTTGATAAGAATCCACATCAGCCACACTGAGCGCCGATGCAGAGATAACGGAACTATCGCTGGAATCCGCCGTTATTTTTTGAAAACTGTTACTCTGGCTTAAAGCGGAAAGCGAGTTTTTGAAATCCGATAATGCCCCCTTAAAACTGCCGAAAGCAGTGATTTTGGCATTATCGACCGCTTCCTTTTTATCATTCCGTGTATCAGCCGCCAAACGTTCGGCAGCAACCAGCTTGGTAACAGTTCCGCTGACATCGATACCGGAACCTAAACCTGTAGATGTAATAGTAGCCATATCAACCTCCGCCGCATTACCACAAACTGTACTTTAAAACAACCAGGTCATGCTTTTTTACTGAACAACAAGCCTTGGACTTCATCCAGCTTTTTTTCCAGTTGTAAAACCTCTTCCGAGGGAATCTGCCGAATCACTTCGCCGGTTTTTTCGTCCTTGATTTCAATCACCATTTTCCCCGTACTTTCATTCATCGAAAACTGCATCGTCCGCTTAGACATTTGAAAAAAATTGTTGATGTTTTTTAATGCATTATCAACCTGCTCTTTTGTCTTTCCCTGCTGTCCATTCGACATATTGCTGTCTTCGCCCGATGTCTTGGACACCTTGTCTACCATTCCCGGAACCGGCGCCAGAGCGACATTGTCCTGCCCTATGCTGCGTTCCTCGGGCCCGGATTTCTCCGTATTAGCTGTGCGTTTTGGGATTGCCACAACATTGGCAACACTATTAACTGAAATATCCACGACCCACCACCTCTTGCTTGATCAAAAGACAAAAGCAGCGGGCGAAATGCAACCGCTGCTCAAGCTGCGTAGCGACTCTGCAACCATCGCTAGGCCAATGTTACATGAAGGTCAGCCTTTATCTCAATAGTGATAAAACGCCCTGGCTGGCCGTGTTCGCTTGTGCCAGCATAGCCGTACCCGCCTGCTGCAAAATTTGCGAACGACTCAACTCCGCAGATTCAGCGGCAAAATCAGCATCTTGTATACGGCTACGTGCAGACGTCAGGTTTTCTGACGTTGTTTGCAGGGACGAAATTGTTGAAGTAAATCGGTTCTGCACCGCACCTAAAGTTCCACGGCTACTGTTAACCGACGCAAGCGCGTTATCAATGGCCGTCAACGCAGCAGTAGCACCTTCGGCAGTGGTCAGGTCGATGGTATTCAGCGCCTGCCCGCTTTTGCCTGCACCGTAAGTTCCCACTTCAAGACCCAATGTAGTGGTTACATCAATACCTGTAGTGCCGCTTTCAATCTTGAATGATGTAGCAGAGCTTAAAGTGACTGAGCCTGTATAAGTGCCGTCCGCTACCAAACCATTATCCGAACCGTCGCCGGCAAAACCGCCGGTAGCGGCGTCAACTACAATATTTCGTCCATCAGCGGCTTGCAGCTTGATGCCTTTAGCATTATCGTTGGTATCTACCGCCACCACTCCAGTCTGTCCGGAAATTGCATTAATCGCCTGCGCAACAGCCGCACGGTCAGCAGCAAAATCTGTACCTGAAGTGGTAATTGTGCCGGTATTTACTCCATTAATACTGATGACACCCGTTGCACCAGCCGTTGCCACCGTACCATCTGTCGTGTTTGTATTGACTTTAGCCGTTACGCTGGTTTGTGCTGAAATCGAATTGATCGCGGCGGCTTTGGAAATGGCGCTATTATCTTTAAGAGCGGATGAAGCTTTATCATCGCTCGCCAGGGTAGCGCCCACCAAGACGCCATTGATCTTGAAATCACCTGCGGCAAAAGCAGTATTCGTAGCCAGTTCAGTGGTTGAGGTATAAGCCACCTGCGGCGAATAAGTACCTGCTTGCAGGCCTGTATTACCAATAGAGCCGGTACTCTCATCAATCTTGATGTCCGTGGAAGAAGATAATGTGTAAGTTCCGAAATAGGTCTGATAACCGGCATCCGCTTTATCAGTCGGGTCGGTCAAATCGGTTCCGTTGAAGGCCAGGCCGGTGGAAGCCGCTGTCATTGCCGTTGTAGAAGCTGAGTTATCAAAACCGACGGTAATATTGCGCCCATCTGCCGCAACCAGCTTAACGCCGGCAGCATCAGTCCCGGTATCGACAGCGGTGACGCCCGTTTGATCGGACACCGAATTAATAGCCGTAATCACCGATTGCCGGGTAGCGGAAGTGTTCGTAGTCGTAAACACAGCAGAGGTTGACACCCCATTGATGACGATAACACCGTCAGTTGCGGCGCCGGTCATTGCGCGGCCTTCGACTTCGGTAGCGTTCACTGTGGCCGTTACCCCGGTTTGGGCAGACGACGCATTGAAAGCTGCGGCTTTGGAGATCGCACTGGCAGCGTTAAAGGAAAAGGATTTGTTATCGGCAGTCGCTATGGAGGCCCCGATAGTCACGCCATTAATACTGACATCACCCGCCACCATTGACGGCGGTGTCGTTGAATCACCGGCAATTGACGCACTGGCTCTCCCGGTAATTGACGAAGCATCTCCGGTACCCAGCGTATCTGTTTTAGAGCTGGTCATACCGATAGCAATTGTTTGCCCTGCATTGGCACCGATCTGGAAGCTCTGGTTCTTAAAAGTGCCATCCAGTAATTTCGTGCCGTTAAATTCAGTTTGACCGGCAACACGGTCAATTTCTTGTAATAACTGGTCGGCTTCCTGTTGGATCGCCGCTCTATCGCCCGTTGTATTCGTAGCATTAGCCGATTGTACTGATAATTCACGCAAACGTTGCAGACTATTGGTAATTTCGCCTAATGCACCTTCAGCCGTCTGCGCTAATGAAATACCATCATTAGCATTGCGCGTAGCCTGATTCAGGCCTTTGATCTGCGAAGTCATCCGATCAGCGATAGATAAACCCGCCGCATCATCTTTCGCACTATTGATACGCAAACCGGACGACAACCGCTGCATAGCCGTTTGCTGAGTCATTTGTGATTTACCCAAATTCCGCTGTGCATTCAGCGAACTTATATTGGTATTAACTACTGAAGTCATGATATTTCTCCTAGCTTATGGTGTGGTTGTATAAGTAATCGAGGGAGTACTTCGCATCCTGATCAACTCTCACTGGCGTTATCGGCGTAGGGGGGAAAACCTTTAATTTTTTTATACGTCTTTATTGATTTCTGGTAATTACGCGGTGAGACCTTTACTGCGCCATGCAATCCAAAACCGGTTGCCTGCATATCTCCCCGCCTTGTCCCTGGTTTTGGCTTTGCCAGGCCCGATAGGCGCTGTCAAACGATTCAGGATAGACGGCGCCTTTGCTCAGCGGCTTCAGGACGCTCGCTGCCAGGGCCGTCTCGGTAATCGCTATATGCTTGGACAAATGCTGTATTTTCCAGGCCGGGTCGCGTACGCCGCGGCCAATCACTTCAATATGGTAAATGCCGGTGGTTTTTGCTTCGTCCAGGTTATGAATAACGATCCACCTGTGTTGTTTTTTCGTCCCTAACACAGACCAGATACCTGGTTTATGCTGCTGTATATCAATGCCGGCGCTTAACGCAGGCGATACGATCAACCATGAAAACAGCATAACGGCTGTTCCTATCCTGTGATATTGAGATAACATTATATTCACCCCTTTCAACCTGTTTAATTATGGAGTTCTTTATGCGTTATTTAGCTGTTTTTTTGTTGGTTTCTATACTTTCGTTGCTGAATCGGCCTGCGATCGGAGCAACCCCTGCCTCTATTGTAGAGTTGCAAACCAATGTCGGCACTATAACCTTCAAACTCGATAACACGAAGGCGCCGATCAGTGCAGGTAATTTCCTCGCTTATGTCAAAAGTGGATTTTACAAGAATACGCTGATGCATCGCGCCATTAAAGGCTTTGTCGTGCAGGGTGGCGGCTACAATAAAGCGGACGGCAAGCTGAAAACCACTTCAGCGCCCATTGTTAACGAAGCGAACAATGGCTTGAGCAATTTGACCGGTACTATAGCGATGGCGCGCACCAGCGATCCCAACTCGGCAACCTCGCAGTTCTTTATCAACCTCAGCGACAACACCTTCCTGGATTATGCCGGCGCAGCTAATCCCGGCTATGCGGTATTCGGCAACGTCATAGACGGCATGGATGTCGTCAGGAAAATCGAAAGCCTCGCCACGTATAACGACCTGCCCTTTACAGGCTCATCGGGGCTGGTCTTTATAGAAAATGTCTACAGTTCATTTATCTTTGATACAACGACCTCCAAAACCAGGATTACCCGTGTCGGCTCCGGGAACGTTACCAGTGTACCCAGCGGTATTGATTGCGGCAGCCGCTGTTACTTATCACAACCGGCGGCAGGAACGATAAAATTAACCGCAACGCCGGCGACAGGTTATTTGTTTTCTGGCTGGAGGGGCGATTGCCAGGGCTTTAACCGCATGATTACCGTTGACACGCTGAAAGGCAATCACAACTGCACGGCGGTCTTTAACAAATCCTTATCCGCTACGCAGTAAACACTTACTCTCCCGGCCGCTTGCCGCTCAGCAGATAGGCAAAAGCAATCACTTCGGCGACGGCCAGGTACAATTCCCTAGGGATTTCATCGCCCAGCGGAATTTTCGACAGCACATCGACCAACACGACATCGGTATGCAACGGAATATTATGCTCCTTGGCCAGATCGATAATTTGTTCGGCGGTCCGACCCTTGCCCTTCGCCGTCACGCGCGGCGCATTGCTGCCATCGTAATTCAGCGCCACGGCAATATCGGGGGGATTGATGAGTCCCTTCATGCGCGTTCATCCAATAAGCTGGGCAGCAATGCTGAATCTGGAGATTTTGCGCTGGACGGCGGCGCACCGTCCAGCGCATTAAGCTGGCCCACTGCCAAGCCCGCTTGTGCATAACGGGCGGAAAGCAGGTCGAGATGATCCTGTATCAGCGCCGTAGTGGCTTGCCGATCGCTCCAGAAATAGGTATCGATGACATCGCCGGCCAGGCTGATCCGGCTATGCAAGGTGCCCAGCCCCGGCGGATTAAGCTCCAACACGACAGTCCAATCGGACGGCCCACCGGCTTGCCTGGCCTTGCCGTCACGGTTAATTTTCAATTTGACGGCATCGGTATGCCGGCCGTCGGTAAATGGAATTTCAAGCTGCCAGACATTTTGCTTGCCGTCATTTTGCGGTAATGACGCCAATTGGTCGAGTACGATCCTCGCAATCGCACCTTCCGTTTTATTCAATAAAGCCTTATCGATAACGCCGGCAAGAATATCGCTTGATATTTTGGTGACTTCAGGATCAGCCGCAGGCCTTGTCGATGTAGGGATTAATTCCACGTTGCCCTGGGCTTTTTGCAAGGCTTCGGCCAGTGTCAGCAAAGACCCTTTCAAATCACCTTGCAGCGCTACCGGCGGATTAGCCAGCTTCGCTTCAAGAAAAACACCTGAATTGCCGACCCCCCGCTTAAGCCCTTCAGCAGATATTAATTCATCTTTTGAGAGCAATGCGCTCAATGTTTCATTAAGCGCAATGCTTACCGTATCGGATTTACCCGTCGTTAACGCCGCGAATTGCCGCAACGATAAGGCGACATCAGCCAGGCTTTGCTGTTTCGGCAAGAATTGCCTTAACGCTTGCGTAACAGCCGCTTGCCCAGGCGGGGCGGCCAGTTCCTGCACCACGATTTTTAATTCAGGTACGGTGCCCGCTTTAACGACTTCAAGCTTCAATATTTGTCCCAGCTCAAGCACATTCGGGGTTTGCGCGCGCAATAACTGGCCGCCGGCTAATTTCAGGGCGAAACTGTTTTCCGCGAGTTTTGCCGTCACCACGGCATCGAGAGAATATCCAGGCTGTAACTGCGACAAGAGCCTGGATAAGCTTTGGCCGGAAGAAGCAACAGGCAGCACTGAAGTTTTTTGTATTTCCATCGAAGGCGACTCAGGGCGTATTAATAGATTTTATAATGCCTGATATTAATCAAGCCGCTGCTCGCTACCCAGCGATTCTTATTTTGGGCCGGGCGCTGCAAGATTTACGAGAGTGGGCCGGAACAAACCCATCCTGGCATTTAGCAAACGCAGACGTTCCCGGCAAAACCGGTTTACATTAATACCAGTTTTCAGTATATGCCGCAATCGTTTGCAAAGCCTGGGCAACGGCTACAGTGATATACGACAGCAAGCCGGCAAACGCGGCTATCAACAAAACCTAATGTCATTGGAACTTTTTATTGCTATTAAAGTCATATCAGCGTTCGCCTTCTACGGCGATCAATCAGCCGATGTTTCCCCCCTTTGTTTATCGGCTGATTTTCTCCTCAAGCCTCAACGTTTTTCTCCAAGCGTTGAGGCTTTCTTTTAATGCCCCCTGCAACAAATTCATAACACATGGATAATAAATCATTTTTTATTATCCGGCCTCGGATTACACAAAACTTATCCTGGCAGCCTCTCCTTTTGTTCTCTTTTTGTTCTCTTTTTTGTTTGAGTTTCAAAGATTTTTTGTTAAGCTTATATCAAATCCAGATATAGCAGGACCGATGAACACACTAAGCAGACGACAACGGGAAATTCTTGATTTCCTGCGCGACAATGACCAAAACTTTGTCTATCCACCGAGCCTGGATGAGCTTTGCGCAGAACTGGGCATGGCCTCGCGCGGCTCCTTGTATAAGCACATTACGGCATTGATTGCGGCCGGCTTCGTAGAATCCTTCTCCGGCAATAAGCAAGGCGGTATCCGGCTTACTGCACGGGCGCGGCGTGACGCGCCTGCTCCTGGAGAACATACATTGCCTTTTGTCGGCGCCATTGCCGCCGGCCGGCCGATTGAAGCGCTGGAAACCCTCAGTTACATGATTGTTCCCGAGGCCTTAAAAAGCGACAAACCCTGCTATGTACTGCAGATTAAAGGTGATTCAATGATCGAGGCCGGCATTTTCGATGGCGATTGGGTCGTCATCGAACAGCGCAATTACGCCAGCAACGGCGAAATCATTGTCGCATTAATCGACCAATGCGAAGCGACGCTAAAATATATCGAGCAGACGCCGGGCCAAGTTTTATTATTACCTGCCAATTCCGGTATGACCGCCTTATCGTACCGTCCCGAGCAAATTGAAATCCAGGGCGTGCTGATAGGCCAAATGCGCAGTTACCGCCACTTACCCAACCGATGAGGAAAATCACATGCAAAAAAGAATCCATATGCAAGATCAAGTCGTCAATAAAGTTGATGCGATTATGAATCACTATAGCGCATGCTCCATGGAAACATGGGCGGCTAAATTCATCGTGATCGGGGCATTTTTATGGCTGGGTGTGTACTGGTAATCGGCCCGCGACCCACTACCGGCTATTGCGATGTGCGGACGATTTAATTTGACGGCCTCTGAGGATGAGCTCAGGACACATTTCCGCTTGACCCAGCTTAGCGGCTTGGAAAAGAGTTATAACATTCCGCCGGGGCAGCAGATACTGGGTATTATCCAGCCGGACGGCGGGGCTTGCCAGGCCGTTTGGCTGTACTGGGGGCTGGTGCCTTTTTGGTCTAAAGACGCTAAAATCAGCCATAGCCTGTTCAACGCCCGCGCCGAAAGCGTCGCCGAAAAGCCCTCGTTCAGGACGGCATTCAGGCAGCGCCGCTGCCTGATACCCGCTACCGGCTTTTATGAATGGCAAACCACCGATTCCGGTAAACAGGCCTACCACATCTGCCTTCGCGACCACGGCCTGTTCGCATTTGCCGGGCTTTGGGACTGCAATGACGCGAGCGTGCAAGCCTTATACACCTGCACGGTTATCACCACCGAGGCGACTGCGCTGATGGCGCCTATCCACCAGCGCATGCCGGTGATTATTCCCAGGGGAAATTACGAGCGCTGGCTCGATAAGCAGGCTTCGCCCGAGCAATTGAAGGTATTATTAGCCAACCCGGCTTATCAGGACATGGTGTCCGCGCCAATCAGTGACCGGGTCAATAATCCGGCGCACAACGACGGGCAGTGTTTGGTTTAAAGCACGGAGAAGACCTTGTTTTTCGCTCCCCATGCGGCAAAACAGTTTTTGCGGGACTCTAAAAGGCGGCGTTACCATGATGTCGGAGCATTGCCAAAAAATAGGCCGGAAAATCATCCACATCGATATGGATGCGTTTTTTGCCGCTGTTGAACAACGCGATTTTCCGCAGTATCGAAATAAGCCGCTGATTGTCGGCGGCAGTCCCAACTCGCGCGGCGTCGTTGCAACCTGTAGTTACGAAGCAAGGCAATACGGCGTTCATTCCGCGATGTCGTCAGCGTATGCATATCGGCTATGCCCGCAGGCCGTATTTGTAAAGCCGCGTTTTGAAGCCTACCAGGAGGCATCGATGCGCATTCGCGAGATATTTGCCGATTACACCGATCTCTTTGAGCCCTTATCTTTAGACGAAGCTTACCTGGACGTGAGCGATACTGAAATCCTTCAAGGCTCTGCAACGCTGATCGCCAAAGCCATCAAGACGGCAATCCGGCAGAAAACGCAGTTGACCGCCTCCGCCGGCATTTCCTATAACAAATTTCTCGCGAAAATAGCCTCCGATATGGGTAAACCGGATGGCCTTTATTTGATTACGCCGGAACAAGGGCCTTCTTTTGCCGAGCAATTACCCGTCGGTAAATTTCATGGCATCGGCAAAGTCACGGCCGCAAAAATGCAGGCGCTCGGCATAAACACCGGCAAGAACTTGAAGCAGCTCACGTTAGCCGCCCTGCAACAGCATTTCGGCAAATCCGCATTGCATTATTACGATATCGCCAGGGGCATAGACAACCGTCCCGTCAATAACCACAGGATCAGGAAATCGGTAGGCGTCGAAACCACATTTGCCCAGGATATTAAAGCCAGGGGCGAAATCCTTGGCAACCTGCAACAATTACTGGGACAGGCCCTGCAAAGGTCGGATGAAAAACAGTTTGAGGCACAAACGCTGACGATAAAAATTAAATACCACAACTTTGTACAAATCACCCGCAGCCGGACATTGCCTTACAAGATCACTGCCGCATCGGTTACGCCGGCCATACTCGAAGACTTGATGAAAAACACCGACATCGGTGAACGCGACGTGCGCTTGCTGGGCATCACTTTGTCTTCGTTGGACAATAAAACAACGCATGCGCATCAGCAACTGGATTTATTCAATGATTTTTTGGCGTAACGGCTCAGCTATCAAATACATGGAACGCAGATGAATAGGATAAACACAGATAGCTCAAAAAATCTTATATTATCTTAATCATCAGCGTTCCACTTTTCTAACTGTTGGGCGTCGCTTTTGGCGGCTATGAAACTTTACTGCAGGACAAATTTAAGCCCTATCAGCAACAAAAGAGATGCCAAGACAGGGCGTAAAAAGCGCTCGGGAAGCTTCGCACTCAAATGGCTGCCTATCCAGATACCGGGCAATGAGCCTACCAGCAAGCTGCTCAATAACACCAGGTCGACATTACCCAGGCCAAGATGGCCTAAGCCTGCAACAGCGGTCAATGGAATAGCGTGGGCCAGATCGGTGCCGACAATTTTCACCGTACGCATTTTAGGATACAGGAATAACAGTGCAACCGTGCCCAGCGCGCCAGCGCCTACCGAAGACAGCGTGACCAATACGCCCAGCACCGCGCCGACGAACACCGTGGCAGGAATTTGTAAATGCTTGAAGCGTCCGGAATTTTCATCAACGTCATCCAGCTCATCAACACTATCCTCGGCGTCGAGTTTTGCCGATCTATGCATCAATACACTGCGCACCAACAGCGAACAAGCCGTCAGCAACAGCGCGACACCCAGCGTAAACGTAATAGCCCCGGTTGTTTCCTTACCAATCTCCATAAAATGCTTAAGCACTAATAAGGTCGTCACGGCGCAAGGCAAGCTGCCCAGCGCTAACCAGGCGACGACTTTCCAGTCTACCGAACCATGCTTGGTATGATGCACCCACACACCACTGGTTTTGGTAATCGCTGCAAACAGCAAATCCGTGCCCACAGCGACCGACGGCTTAAAGCCAAACAAAAATACCAGCAGCGGCGTCATCAACGAACCGCCGCCAACCCCTGTAACCCCCACCAATATACCGACTAAAAAACCGGAAAACGTATATGCCAAATTCATGAAAACTAACCTTTGTTACGCTATTATTAAAACAGCGTCCACTATATCAGTGAAATACTGCAACTTTTAATGATAGGTTATGCTATGTTTATATCATTTAGTTATAAAGAAACCTATAGCAAGGAACACAATGAAGTTGCATCAATTGCGTTATGTACGCGAAGTGGCGCATCAGGGCCTGAATATCTCGCAAGCCGCGGAGACGCTGCATACCTCGCAATCCGGCGTCAGCAAGCAAATTCAGTTGTTGGAGGAAGAGCTTAACCTGCATATTTTCCAGCGCAACGGTAAACGGCTCATCGGTGTAACCGAATCGGGCAAAATCATCTTGCATCTGGCCGAACGCGCGTTACGCGAAATAGAAAACATCAAACTGGTCAGCGACGAATTCAGCCAGAAAGAAGCCGGTACGCTGACGGTGGCCACCACGCATACGCAGGCGCGCTATCGCTTACCGGCCGCCGTCAAATCGTTTATTGAACGCTATCCCGATGTTAAATTGCACATCCACCAGGGTACGCCAACCCAGGTCGCAGAGCAGGTAGCGGAAGGCGAGGCCGACATAGGCATCGCAACGGAAGTCATCAGCACTTACGGCAAGCTGTTGTGTTTTCCCTGCTATCAATGGAATCGCTGTGTTATCGCGCCGCATGCCCACCCGCTCTTGAATGAGCTGCCGCTGACATTGGAAAAAATCGCGAAGTATCCGCTCATCACCTACGACTTTACGTTTACCGGAGGCTCGCTGGTTAATCGCGTTTTTAACCAGGCCGGATTAAACCCTAACGTCGTACTCACCGCTATCGATGCCGACGTCATTAAAACCTACGTCAACCTGGGCTTGGGCATCGGCTTATTAGCCAATATTGCCTACGATTCGGAACGGGACAGCAACTTGGCGATGATCGATACCAGCCACCTGTTCCCCCCCAGCACGACTTACCTGGGTGTGCGCCGCGACGCCTACCTGCGGGGGTATATGTATGAGTTTATCCAGTTGCTGGCGCCGCAGTTCGATCATAAAGCGATAGACAGCGCGCTTAAAGGCATGGCGATTAACCGGCTGTTTCTTGGCTTTGTGTGAGGCGATTTCCGGCGAAGAATATACCCAACTTGCTGGTCTTTTTGTCCATTTTCTGCGTTGTAAAAAGGGTTACATAGCTCACTATGCGCCCCTTTTTACGCCTTGAAAATAAACAAAAATCCGGCGCAATTTGGGTATATTCATTCTTGGATATCGCCTAAGGAGTTTGCTTTTACGCGCCCTGTAAAACTGAAAAGGGAAGCGCAGGCACAAAGCCCTACGTTTCCCTCTTGCTGGTAGGGATGCCGTTGTCGGCATCACCACTTACTGCTTTATATTTTTATAGCTTTCTTCACTTTCATGCACTATCTTCGTGCCTTCATCAATCAGTCGGTTGCCTTCGTCTATCTTGGCCTGGCCTTCGCGCACCAAGCCGTTGCCGCGTTCAACCATTTGCTTGCCGTTTTTCCAGCGTTCGCTCAGATGCGCGATGCCTTGGCTGTCACGCAGCATTTGTTCGCCTGAAATAATCGGCATAGCTTGAACCGGGACCGGGCGCTCGGCAGCGCAGCCCCCCATCAGCAAGGATAACATCGCGATAGGTAGATGCCGAATGCTGAAACAGTTTTGCATGATGGTTACTCCTAGAAATTCTAAATAAAGAGATGTATTTTATAAAATAATGCTTTCAAACAGACGACTCGCACGACAGGCGTACTTCTGCGAAATCGTCATTATGCCGTCGTCCCAGACTTTTGCTGCTCCAACAAATAATCCAACCATAAATTGGATAGTTTTTCCTGCACGGTATTTTGTCTCAGGCGGGCGTTCAGGTGCGGGAAATCCACTTTATCCAAGTCCTGGTCCTGGTTGTAGCAGGAATAGACAAAATACTCCTTGCCGGTGTCCGCATCGACATGCTTGCACAAGCATTGCGCGCATATTCCTTTCATCATGCACTGCATCGGCGAGTTGATCGAGCCGATGGCATGCTGCACTTTTGTCAAATAAGGCTTCAGTTTGTTGTACCGGGCATCTTTTACGGCGGCCATCATGCGGTCGGAACCGATAACCACCAAGTGGTCGACATCCGACAGCGAAATAGGCTGCTCGCCCAATCCGCCCTCTGCATACGCCAGCATACATTCGAGAATATTGCCGACGAAGGTTTTATCTTGCGGACGGGTAGGCGGTATCGCTTTAACATCGGGCGCTGTTTTATCGACTGACCAGATAATAATGTCCGACGCGGCTTCAATATCCTCGATCTTGAAGACATCCTGCCCGTATTTGTAGCCGGCAAAATAAATGACCCGGTTTCCGGCCGCGCGTAGCGCCTTGCCTATCGAAAACAGTACGGCATTGCCAAGACCGCCGCCGATTAACAAGACGGTTTGCCCCGTCGGTATCTCGGTTGGCGCACCGGTGACGCCCATGATAATCAGCCGATCGCCGATATTCCAGGTTGCGCACAAGCGTGACGATGAACCCAGCTCCAGTGCAATCAGCGAGATAGTGCCTTTTTCCTTGTCGACTTCGGCGCCGGTCAACGCCAAGCCTTCGCAAGCCAGCACGGTGTTTTCCACTACGGGAGCGTAGGCTTCAAAATTCTGTACCCGGTAAAACTGCCCCGGATGGAATTTTGCCGCGGCCATCGGCGCTTTAACGACCACTTCGATAATCGTCGGCGTTAAGCGATTGATCGCGACAATCGTCGCGGTAAAGGCTTCATCCAGCCGGGCGAACAAGCTTTTTAACGCTGCGTCGCGACCGGCCTGGCCTGCCGGATTGAGCTGCGCCAGTTCTTGTTCGAACAATTTAACGATATAAGGATAGCCGTTTTTGGCGCTGGCCATCGCCTTAACGACGTTGCCAGCATAAACCGGGTGGTTGTCGCCGTAAAAACTGATGAATTTACCATCTTTGTGATAAGACGTCAGCGGTGCCGATTTACCCAGTTTCGGCTTGGCCTCATCGTGCATCGCGACTAATTCTATCGCGCCGTCGGTGTATTGCGGCTCATGGCGCTGGAAAAAATACTTATCCATCACGAAAGTATCGGGATATTCGCTTTGATAAATGGTATTCGGCGACGTACCGGCGGCAATATACAGGCTGTGTAGCGGTACATTGACGACCTGCCCTGAATTATTCCAGCGCCCGTCCTCCTGCACCAGTTTGTCAAACTCCACGGCCTGCAAATGCCCGAATTCATCGGCTGATGCAGCTTTAGGGCTCATGCCCTCGGCCAACGCAATACCTTCTTCCAGTGCTTTGGCAATTTCTTCATGATTCTGGCGATACGCCGGCGCATCGTTTATGCCTTTGCGGTAAAACATCGTTACGCCGCCCCAAGATTCGACCAGCGGCTGGAAATCAGGCTGCTCGCCGGCCGCTTCGGCACGCAGGCGTTCGGCCCGGATGAGCTTGCCGTGTGCGAGGAACTCATCGAGTATCAGCGTTTCTTCTTTATCGTAGCGATTGCGGACGGCTTGCTCACCATAGATACTCACCAATACTTCATAACGATGCAGTATTTTTTCGACCTGAACGGGATAATACGCCATCAACTCTGTCGACGTATCGATAGCGGTCAAGCCGCCGCCGATAACGCCGGCCGGCAAGCGCACCTGCAGGTTGGCCAGCGACGAGGATTTCGCCGCGCCGGTTAATTGCAATGCCATCAGGAAGTCCGAGGCTTTACGGATGCCGCGCATCAAGTTGTTTTTCAGGTCGATAACCGTCGGTTTACCCGCGCCGGAAGCGATGCAAATATGGTCGAAACCCATAGCCCACGCATCGTCAATCGTCAGCGTGCCGCCGAAACGCACACCGCCGTAACTGCGGAACGCGGCGCGCCTTTGCAGGGTAAGGCAGATGACTTTAAGAAAGTTTTTATCCCAGCGCACGGTAATACCGTACTCGGCGACACCGCCGAAACCCGCCAGTATGCGCTTGTCCAGGTCCTGGTAAAGCGCATTAAACTCAGCAATCGGCTTAGGTGGATTTTCATGATCGCCGGTCAGCGCGACAGGCAGGGGTTCCAGTTTCAAGCCGTCAATGCCGACAACGGCGAAACCTTCATTCAGCAGGTAATGGCTCATCGTATAGCCGGCTGGCCCCAAGCCTACAACCAGCGCGTTCTTGCCGTTATAGGGCAGCATATGCGGACGCTTGACGTTTAACGGGTTCCAGCGCGTCAGGAAACTGTAGATTTCAAAGCCATAAGGCATGAATAACACATCGGTCAGCACATTCGTTTCAATTTCGGGAATATTGACCGGGTCGGTTTTTTGGTAAATACAGCCCTTCATGCACTCGTTGCAAATACGGTGGCCGGTGCCGGGACACATCGGGTTATCGACAATAATGATAGCCAGTGCGCCGATATTGTCGCCACGGCGCTTGACCAGGTGCATTTCGGAGATTTTTTCATCCAACGGACAACCTATGGTTATTTCTCCCAAAGGGTCCGTCTTGAAGGTATTGGTCTTTTTGTTGCGCATACCCTTAGAGCAGGAATCCGTGTCGCGCTCATGGCAATAGATACAGTGGTTGACTTCAGACAGCACCTGCCGCTGATTAAAACGCGGATCGGTCAATTTGAAACCGTCGCGGCGCCTGCGATATTTCATCTCTCCCATCCATACGCTGAATTCGCCGCGGTCTATCGTGTCATGTTCGACGAGACGATCGAAATCACGTTTTTCAGGGAATTTAAAACTGAGCCATGACGCCGCTATTTTTTCATCCTGTGCGGCGATAAAGCTCCAGCGTTGGACGATGTCCATCAACGCGGCTGTAAAATCGGCCGGCTCCGTCAATGCGATAATGTCGCCGAACTCCGCCGACGCAAGGCCATGCCCGGCCAAGCGTTCACGCAATGCCTCGGCAAGTGCGTCCGCCTGGCTATAGTTGCTGTCCTTGCCTTTGGCTATCAGCTTGTAATGAGCAGACAACAAACCGATTGCCGCGCCAACGCCGGCAACACGGCGCTCCGGGTCCGGCTCCTGGTCGGCGACTGGGAAACCTGCCGTAATCAACAGTTCAAAACGGCGTTGTATCGCGTCTTTATCCCAAGCACCGGCGTCCTGCCCTTTAAAAACAACATCCAGTTTTTCCACGACTTCATTTTTATAGGTAAAAATGCTGTCAATCTCGTCCGTTATTTTTGCTTTTTGCGCATCATGCTGTTCGGAGACATTAAACAGTTTGGCGACAAACTGCCCCACATAAGGCCCCATAGCCACGAGCAAGTCGGATTGCTGCTCCGGTGTTAAACCTGCGCCCTGGTTTTGGCGGTAGGCGGCATACCTCTCGTAAAGCCCGGCATCATGCTGTTGAACCGACGCGTCGAACACCGCCAGTAAATCTTCCAGGCGCGCTGCATCGTATAAATCCGGGTAAGTGAAGTCAGGGATTCCTAGCGTAAGATTATTTTGTTCCATAGCTCTTGTGATGGGTTAGCCCGGACTTGTGCAAACTGAGCGCGATAAACGTGTGTTTAGACAGGCGAGCGTAGACTAAAGGAGGATGAATTGGCCGCGTATTGTAAGTAAATACGGTGTTTTTTGCTATAGATAATCCTGGCTGGGTCAGGGTAATCGCGCTTAAAAATTCTTGAAAATAGAATTTAGATGAGGTGGCAAAGCCATTATTTTGATTTTCAGCGACAGCCAAGCCTATGATACTCGCATATTTTAGACCAGCAGTTAAGATAAAAAGACTTAACAAAAAGGCAAACTGAGCTATGGCAAATACACGCAAGAAGCACGCAACGGAATTTAAAACTAAAGTGGCAATTGAAAGGCCATCCGCCCACACGTAGACGTAGCGTTCCTAGCTCAGGTTTTTTAATGAGGTAGCCCTGAAACTGCCCCCCCCCATTGATTCAATCGATTCCATTTTTGTTAAGCAACATGCGGGCTATTCCATATCCAGTATTGGAAAGTCGATACTTTCTTTTGCCATCAATCAATTTGATTTCAAAGTAAGGAATAACCCCGGTTACTATAAGCTAGTTCATAGGTTAAAGCTTGGATTTTGAGTTCTTTGCGTTGCAACTCGGCGTATTCTTTCTGAACTTTCACCAGACAACATTGCATATTTACCCACCAGACATGCAAAGTAGTTCTTCGGGTTGTTCCAGGTGTACGGGCCGACCATGCCAGATCATTCGCCAAAACCCACGTAGCGAGTACACATAAATCGCCCTCAAAATGAACAGGGAGATTTCGTAACCCGGATAATCGAACATGCTTAGGCAATTCAGTTACCTTTAGCCTGACATTATTTACTTTATCGCCGTACCGCTGCCGTTTTTAAGCTGCGTTGAACGGACGCAACGGAACCCGGCATGGATAAGGCCGGTATCCGGGCTGGCCTTCATGCGTGCGCTGGGCCGGTAGCTGGCGCAAAAATTTTCTTCGCATAAATGCGAGCCGCCGCGCTGAACCCGCTTCGGTATAAACGGTTCTTCCGGGTCCAGGCTGCCGTCCGGCCCTACAGGGTTAACAGTAAGCGCTTGCCCTGTTCTCTGGAGGTAAGTATCGGGACGGTACCAATCCTGCACCCATTCCCAGACATTACCGGCCATGTCGTAAAGGCCGTAACCGTTCGGCTCGTAGCTGCGTACAGGGCTGGTCCCGACATAGCCGTCGGCACCGGCGTTATGTGCAGGAAATTCGCCTTGCCAGATATTGGCGCGCGGCTTTCCCTGCAGGGGATGTTGTTCTCCCCAGACATAGGTTTTCTCCGCTAAACCGCCGCGCGCCGCATATTCCCATTCCGCTTCGGTAGGCAAACGCTTGCCCGCCCATCTGGCATAGGCGACGGCATCGAACCATGACACCTGCACGACCGGATGCTTCTCCAGGCCCTTGATGCTGCTCTCAGGCCCTTGCGGATGCTGCCAGTTCGCACCGGGCACCCACTGCCACCACCATTCGTCGTGCTTGGGCGGCACAAACACCAAGGCCCCCGCCGTCAGGTTTTCAGCAGGCGGCGGCGGGCTGCCCGGCGGCAGTTGCGCGATGATGTCGGCCATCTTCGGCTTTTGTTCGGCCGTCGTGACATAGCCCGTCGCGTCGACAAAGCGCTGGAATTCCTCGTTGGTGACTTCGGTGGCGTCCATCCAGAAACCGTCGACTTTGACCTTATGTACGGGTTTCTCATCAATCCTGGCGATTTCGGAAACGCTGCCCATGATAAATTCACCGCCGGGAATCCACACCATACCCGCGGGCGTCGCCGTGTCCTGCCCGCCGTATACTTCGACGGCGCCCAACAATGCGGCCAATGCGATAGCTTTCAGTATTGTCCCGGCGCTCATTGGCCGGCCGCCTTGCATTTTTTGCCGAAGTTCTGCTCGATAATCAGGCGATCGTCTTCGTTGGTAAGACCGTCGAGATTAAAATCGTACCAACTGGAATTGCCGCCGTTCGATGTGCTAAAGGTTTGCCAGTTTTCGAGATCCTTGTCGTTGACGACCCGGTCCAGGTTGCCGTCGCCGGGACAATTGACCGCAGTGTTTTGCAGGTTTTGCAGCTCCGCCAGCAAGGCTTGGTAATTACCCTGCTGTACCGGCGTCAACTGCTCGCGTTGCAGCAGGTCGGCGTTCGCGTTATCCAGCTTTGGCACAGGAACCGCTTCGTCTATGCGGTAAAACTCATTAACCGTTTCCGTCTGATTGCTTGCGCAATTAAAACGCTCAGCCTGCACGAGCTTAAAGTTTTTGTTGCGAATGGCTTTCTGCGAGCTGGCTAATAACTCGACTTCCGGCTGGCCGTTAGCCTTGAGGTAATCATTGACGGCGCAGCAGGAACTTAAGCCTTCCGCACCGGCAGCGCCGTTAGCGCCGTACCAGGTGCCGCCCTGGTCCTCACAAACGCCTTTTTGCGGAAAAACCTGCACGCAACTGTTAACGGCAGGAATCACGCAAGGCGGCGGTGTGACCCCGGCGGTGGCAATGTTAGTGCCCATTTCGGTGTAATTGGTCGTGCGGATACTGTTTGCATCGGTTTTTGTCAGGTAAGGCAGCATTGGCTTTGCGTCCAGCGTATGGGATTTCGGCACAACATCATGGACATTGACGCCCGCCAACTCACCGAACAACTGGAACAAATCGACTGAATTGACCATGTGCGGAACGGTGCGGTCGGGTGTATTGACCATAGGGCCGGCGACGATCAGCGGCACCCAGACGCCTGTCTGGTAAGGGAAGCCCTTGGAGCGCTGCGGGTTGAACGGCGCTTTGACGCTGGGCGCATAAGTGCCGTTGTCGCCGACGATGATGACGACGGTGTTGCTGTGCTTAGGCTGGTAATCGAGGCTACCGTCGACTTTATAAGCGGCGATGCCGGTTTCGACCAGCAGGCGGCCGATTTCATGGTCCATCGCTTCTATTGTCTGATTGGTCAATACGCGCTGTTGCTGGATGTCGCTGCAGTTATAAGCGCCTGTCTCTTTGGAACCCGCAGGCAGCAATGCCGTCGGCGGCTGTTGCAGCGGCGTATGGGCGGCGGAATAACCGACGCTGGTCATCCAGGGCTGGTCCGCCGCCTGCTTTTTTATCCAGTCCACGGCCAGGTCGGTTTCCAGGATAGTCCGGTAGCCACGGGTTTTAACGCTTGAAACCGCCAAGGTTTGCGCCGTGCCGTTCCTGGTATTGATCGTCCATTCGCCGGTGTAATATCCGTTTTGTTTGCTGAAATCCAGGTTGCCCGGGCGCGGCGATTGGCAAACCTGGTTGGGCACGAAGATACCGCCTTTTTCAAGGCAGGCCCGGCCCGGCGTCGCTACGGTAGCGGTTGACAGCTCAGCGCAGCTGTCGTCGGCCCGGTAGCAGGCCCCGGTATCCGCACCGTTGGCCGGATCGTCGGTTTTATTCGCGACGAATCCGCACTGGTAAGTACCGGCCGCTGCGACACCGCCAGCCGTCGTGTCGATAGGGTAAGGCCCGCCGTCCAGGTAGCCGGTAAAATAATCCCAGCCTAAATCATGCATGACCTTGTCGCCCAAAGGATTGTTGGCGGGATTGAGGTTAGAGCCGGACAAATGCATTTTGCCGAAAACGCCGTTGCGATAGCCTTGCCGTTTCAGGATTTTCGGCGTCGTAGTCTCAAAAGGCGATACCTGCGAGTTCGCTAAATCCAGCGACACGATCGCGTTGAATACATGGGTGCGGAAGGGGTAACGGCCTTGGAAAAAGGTCGCTCGGCTCGGCGAGCAGGTCGGCATCGTCCAGGCATTTCCGAAACGAACACCGGCATGGGCGATGGCGTCGATATTCGGCGTGTTCGCAGGCGTAGCGCCGCCGTAACCGAATACTTTCATTTGGTCGACGCCGACATCGTCCATGACGATGAACAGGATATTGGGTTTATCTGCGGCCATCGCCTCTGCAGCAAAGCCTAGCAGGGCCGATGCAATGGCGGCGGCAAGCAGGCCTGTTCGGGGCTGGTCCGCCCGGCATGGCCTTACAACTGGCGCCGGCGTTTGTTTATTTTTTTTATCAAAGCTAAGCATGGTTAAATCCCCTGGATGTTCTGGCACCCGATGGTGGCTACTGAAAAAAATGGGTCAAGCTGTACGCGATCAGGCTGACCAAAGACTATCACCGGATACTTGACCCGGCGTAAAGCAACTTGCAATAAATACAATGGCACGCTGATGATTATGATTAACACCGATTTTTATTAAGGTATGAGCATAAATTAATTCCGGCAATAAGGCGATTGCTGAGATAAATTTAGCCAAAAATAAGTCTTTCCAAACCTGGAAATATGAGCCGAACAAAGCCTTATACACCCTACACCTCTACCCGCCGGGCACTTTGGCTTCTTACTTAAATAAGCGCGGCCGGTTTTTAAACAGCTTCTTTAAGCAAAGCCGTAAAAACTGTAATAAGATAGCGGCAATTTTATTTTGATAAGGTTTCAAGCTTATGCGCCGTCTTATTTTATTAGGCTTTATGTCACTCAGCTCTTTCGCCTTTCCTGTCTTTGCTGCTGATGAACCGCAGCCTGATCTCGAATCCTTGCCCGAAGTGCCTGTCCCGCCTGCCCCGGTGCAAAACGGGGAAACGCTAGAACCCGACATCACGATTATCCGCCGCGAAAAAAAGACCATCCAGGAATTCCGGAGGGGAGGCCGGCTTTATATGATTAAAGTCGTACCCGATATTGGCCCCCCTTATTATTTCCTCGACACCAATGGCGACGGCAGGCTGGACGTCCGCAGCAGCGACCTGGACCAAGGCAGCCGTATCAATATGTGGAAACTTTGGGAATGGAAATAGCGGCATGCTCGCGCGCCTTTCCCGCAACCATCCCAGGCGCGCACGGCAGGCCCAATTCCGAACCGCGTAACCCCCTACTCACGCAATAACTGTACAAAATTTGCCGCCGGCAGCGGTTTGCTTTTCAGGTAGCCCTGGTACAAATCGCAGCCTTTACCCTGTAAAAAGTCCAGCTGCGCCGCGGTTTCGACGCCTTCCGCGAGGACTTTAAAACCCAGGATATGCCCCATTGCAATAATGCTCGAAGCAATTTCCATATCGTCCTTATCATGGGGAATATCGTCGATAAAGCTTTTGTCGATTTTCAATACGTCCAACGGGAAGCGTTTTAAATACGCCAGCGACGAATAACCGGTGCCGAAATCATCGATAGCCAGGCGAACACCCTGGGCGCGCAGTTCGTTAAGACGCATCACCGACTCTTCTTCACGATCCATCAAGCCGCTTTCAGTTAATTCAAGTTCCAGGTAGCAGGCCGGGAACCCGGTTTCGGCCAGCACCGTCGAAACCAGCTCGCCGACGTCGCTCTGGATAAATTGATGCGGCGATACATTGACCGCCAAAACCAGCGGCGCATAGCCCTCATCAAGCCATTGCCTGCCCTGGCGGCAAGTTTCGCGCAACACCCATTCACCCACGGCAATAATCAACCCGGTTTCTTCGGCCAGCGGAATAAAACGGGCCGGCGGTATAAGGCCTTCAAGCGGGTCTTGCCAACGCACCAACGCTTCGGCGCCGACAATAAGCCCCGAAGCAATATCAACCTGGGGCTGGTAATAGACACATAATTCGTGCTGGACAATCGCCCTGCGCAATCGCGCTTCCAAGTCGATGCGCATACGTGCGGCAACGGTCAGTTCATCGGAAAAATAGGCATAACGCCCCCGCCCTTGGGATTTTGCCAGGTACAACGCCGTATCGGCCTGCTGCAACAACATTTCCGGCGTATCCGCCTGCTGCGGGTACAGGCTGATACCGACGCTGACACCGATCCGCACATCGCCCCACTGGCTGAGTTGATACGGTTCGCTCAAATCCTCAATAATGCTTTTAGCCAGGCGCGCCACATCTTCCGGCTCGTTAATGTCTTCCAAAAATACGGTAAATTCATCCCCGCCCAGGCGCGCAACGGTATCGACTTTACGCAATCTTGCCGTCAAGCGCTCGGCAACCTGTTGCAGCAACTCATCGCCTGCGATATGCCCAAAACTGTCATTGATATTTTTAAAATGATCGAGGTCCAGCATCATTAAAGCCATTTGCTTACCTTCGCGCAAGGCCAGGTCGATAGCATGTTTCAGGCGGTAAAGCAGCAACAGGCGGTTGGGCAAACGGGTCAGCGAATCGTGCTGGGCAAGGTATTCAAGCCTGTTTTCCGTCGCCCGGAGCTGGGACATATCCGTAAATACGCCGACATAATGCGATACCTGGCCGAGCTCATCGCTGACGGCGCTGATGCTCAACAACTCAGGGTAAACATCACCGTTTTTACGCCGGTTCCATATCTCGCCCTGCCAATGGCCTTGCTCGCGGATCGATCCCCACAGGTTTTGGTAAAATTCCTCATCATGCAGTCCCGAACCCAACAGTGACGGCTGCATACCCCGGATTTCATCCTCGCCATAACCGGTAATCTTCGTAAATGCACGGTTGACCTTGATAATGTTGCGGTCTGCATCGGTAATGATGAAGCCTTCGCCGCTTTGCTCGAAGACTTTAGCCGTCAATTTAAGCTGGGTCTCGGCCTGCCTGCGCTCGGTGATGTCAAAAACAATCGCAATATGGTAATCAGGCAGCGCACCGGCGGCCCACATCGGCGACACCGTCAGGCTCACCCATTTAATGCCGCCGTCTTTGCAAAAATAGCGTTTCTCCATCGTAAATTCGCTGATGGCGCCGGCATTCAACTGTTCTTTATAACGGCGGTCCATCGCGACATCGTCGGGATGCGTCAGCTCGATAAACGCCATGCCCTGCATTTCCTCGCGCGTATAACCCAAAATATTGCAATATTTTTGATTAATGCGGATGCAGCGGCTGCTTGCCGTTTCAACCTGCGCAACACCGACGGCGGCCTGTTCAAATACGACGCGGAAACGTGCCTCACTCTCCTTCAATGACTCTTCGGCCAGCTTGCGGGCCGTAATATTTTCATGCGCAATCACCGCACCTCGCCGCGCACCCTGCAACGGCGATACCTGCATCACGAACCAGCGGCGTTCGCCAGGCGAATGGCATGGGTATTCAAGGCTGAACGTATGCAGCGTACCGGCCAATACCGCTAATATGCCCTGCCTCGCGGCAGCGGCTTCTTCCCCAAAAATAGTGTGCGGCGCGTTTTCGCACACACTGATATAGTTGATGCCGCGCGAATCCAGGCTGCCGGCAGGCGCGCCGTTGTCCTCGGCAAACTGCCGCCATGCCTTGTTGACGGCGACGATAACGCCATCCGAATCCAGTACGGCGATATGCTGGACCAAGGAATCCAGCACGCTGACATTAAACGCTTCACTTTCGCATAACGCGGCCTCCATTTGCCTGCGCGCCGCCTCCTGGACAAACGTATTCAGCGCATAATCAATATCCATTACCATTTCCAGCAACAGCGTGCGCTCGGCGTCATCGAAGGCATTAAGCACATCGGAGTACATCGTGAATGCGCCGATAACAACGCCGTTCCGGTGCAGCGGCAGCGAGGCGGATGCCGCCCAACCGTAGCGCCTGCCTTGTTCATGCCACGGTCCTGTACTCGGGTCATGCATGAAATCCTGGCACCAATACGGTTGGTCCTCGCGCAGGGCGATGCCGGTCGGGCCTTGCCCGAACGGGCTGTCGGCATCTGTCGAGATACGGATATCATCTAAATAGTCAACGCCGTCGCCGAAGCTTGCGGCGGGGCGAACCCAATGGCTATCCGGGTCTACCAGGCCGATCCACGCCATTTTCATGCCGCCGAACTGCACGGCGTCGCGGCAGATTTGCGGGAATAACTCCGTCTCAGTCGCACAACGCACAATCGCCTGGTTACATTGGCTCAATGCCGCATAAAGATTGGTCATGCGCCGGATTTTCGCTTCAATGTCCTTACGCTCGGTAATATCGGTAATAAAACCGTGCCAGAGCACCGAGCCGTCCGCCTCGCGTTGCGGCAAGGCGTTGCCGAACAGCCAGCGCACCATGCCGTCATCGAATTTTACCCGGTATTCGTAACGCCACGGCGTCAGGTCCCGTGCAGAGGCGTCGATGGAGGCAACGATGCCGTCATAATCATCCGGGTGGAGAATCGCGAATACCAAAGACGCATCATCGCGCACAGCCTCAGGGCTAACCCGGTAGATGTCACGTATCGCCTCACTGGCGAATGGGAAACAGGAACCGCCGTCGGGACGCAAACAAAACTGGTAGACAACGCCGGGCAGCCGGCTGACGATTTTCCGGAAGAATTGCTGGCTTTCCTGGCGTTCTTCTTCCATGCGCTTGCGCCCGCTAATATCATGCACGACGGCAATATGGTAATCGGGATCGCCGTCCGGCTCCCACATCGGTGAAACCGTCAGTTCCACCCATACCGCTTGCCCGTTCTTATGGATATAGCGCTTTTCGATGCTGAATTCACGCAACGCTCCCGTCTTGAGCGCGTCTATATGGCTTAAATCAGTGGGCAGGTCGGCAGGATCGGTAATGGCCTGGCAGGTCATCGTCATCATTTCGTCCGGACTATAGCCGACTATCGCACAGTATTTCCGGTTAACGCGCACGAATTCGCCGGTCAGCGTATTGACTTGCGCGACGCCGACGGCGGCCTGGTTAAACAAGGCCCGGAAACGCGCCTCACTTTCCGCTAGCGCCGCCGCGCTATGCGCCTCCTGTGCAAATCGATAGGTACACTGCTGCTGATACCAGAATTGCAGTAACAACACACTGAGCACGACGATGACAAAAAAGGCGCCGACGCTAAGCCAGAGCATTCGTTCGGGCAATGAAGCAATCCGCACCAAGGCAAGGCCTAAGAGCGGTACCAGCAGCGCCAACAAGATAAACAACACGATCAATCGCGCCGTTTTAGGCGGCGTAATGTCGCCGTATCGAGTCATTCCACCGTTATTGAAGGAAGCCCGCCACCCTTTAAGCGTCCAATACAATAAATAGCTGGTAACGCCGACAAAAACCAGGCCCTTGACTATCTCGATACGATGCTGGAACAGCGGGTCGCCCTGCATAAAGGACAGTAAATAGCCGGATGTTATTATCCATAACGCCGCAAAAACGGCATAAAGCAGGGCGATTTTGACCGGCGTCAGCCGTTTGGAAAGGTTTGTTTGTTTTTTAGACACGTTTTACATTCGCTACCGGCAGGCACAGCTGCGCGCCATCCTTTTAAAATTCCTGCCCACCGGGCTAATGGATTGTGTTATTCAACCCGTTGCACATCAAAGACCGTCCCGCGCACGGCGGTAACTTTCACTTTGGCGTTAATCTCGCAATCTTCGCCATGCACTTTCCAGATGGAATCATCCACTTTAATTTTGCCCTGCCCGTTTTCTATCGCTTCATACAGGTCAAAAACCCGGCCGACATATTGGGCTCCGCGTTTATTTAACAACGGATGATCCGATTTTATGGTTTTTTTCCCGACAAAAAACTTCCACGCGATAATCGCGGCAATCGACAGTACGGAAAACAACAATACCTGTGTTTCCGTGCTGGTTGACGGTGCGGCCCAGACGAATAGGCCGGTTACCAGTCCTGCCGCCGCCATCCATAAAAAGAAAAAACCGGATACCAGCATTTCTACCACTAAAAATACCAAGGCCAAAACCCACCAGTACCAAAAAACAAAGACCCATTCAGTCATTTTCTAGCCCTTTTTATTGATGACTTCTTTTGCCAGTTCGGTGATGCCGCCTAATGCGCCGATGACACCGGACGCTTCCAACGGCATCAAAACCAGCTTGCTGTTGTCAGCCGAGGCAATGCCTTTTAAGGCCTCTATGTATTTTTGAGCGACAAAATAATTAATCGCTTGGATGTCGCCTTTGCCGATCGCTTCAGACACCATTAACGTCGCCCTGGCTTCCGCCTGCGCCAGGCGTTCACGCGCATCGGCGTCGCGATAAGCGGCTTCCTTGCGGCCCTCCGCATCCAAAATAATCGCCTGCTGCGCACCTTCCGCACGTAAAATTTCCGATTGCCGCAAGCCTTCCGCTTCCAGTATCGACGCGCGTTTTAGGCGCTCGGCTTTCATTTGCCTGCCCATCGCTTCGACCAGATCCTTAGGCGGGGCAATATCCTTGATTTCGATGCGCGTGACCTTGATGCCCCAAGGCGTCGTCGCATCATCGACGACCGACAATAACCTGGCGTTAATATCATCGCGGCGGGACAGTAATTCATCGAGGTCCATAGAGCCCATGACGGTACGGATATTGGTCATCACCAGGTTCAAAATCGCCCAGTCCAGCTTGCTGACTTCATATGCCGCTTTCGCGGCGTCCATGACCTGGTAAAACACCACGCCGTCGACGGTGACCATCGCGTTATCCTTGGTGATGACTTCCTGTGACGGCACATCCATAACCTGCTCCATCATTATCATCTTATTGCCGATACGGTCGATAATCGGCATGATGACATTCAAGCCCGGTGTCAGCGTATTGGTATATTTACCGAAACGCTCAACGGTATATTCCATCCCCTGCGGAACGGATTTAACACTCATAATCACCAGTAACACCGCAAAAACAAACAATACTAAAACAAATACACCAAAGCCGCTCATAAAGCCTCCTGATGATATACATTAAAAAGCCTGGAAAGGCTTCTCGACACGGGATGTGTCATGGTTTAAAAACGTTTGCCAACTAAGGCAACTCGCAATAAATATTCCCCTGTCACAAGAAAAAAACATAGTCCACAAAAATCACGAAAGACACGAAAAAATAATAGAAAACATCGTATTGTAGTGTTTTTCGTGCTTCTTGTGCCCCTGAGGGTATTCGTGTCTTTCGTGGACAATTCTTTTAGTGGATTTAATACCTTGTGCTGTGAATCTGTGGTGGTTTATTTTTTGCGAGTTACCTAACCGGGGCCAGCAATATCGACGATGCGCTCAGCCCTAAGAATTATTCAGGGATTGATATGTAAAACCGTTAAAATAATCAACGCGTGTTACAAACAACACTCGGCTAATAATAATGTAAATCCATCCAAATGTAAGTTTAAAAGGTAACTATCAATGGTACTCGCCGCTATTAACCTCGGAATATTAACCCTGCTCTTCTTCATCATCGGCATGATTAAGCCGGGCTGGGCCTTGTTTTTTGTCAACAAGCCCGGCAGATTAACAATCCTTGCCGTAACCACTGTTTTCGTGATGATCTCGGTCACGCTGTACGGCGAAGGCCTGCGCCGCGAAAAGCTGGAAACAACAGGATTTACAAAAATCCCGCCCAGCACCGTTCCCGTTCCGGTGCCTGCGCCAGAAAAGCCGCCGGCTACGCCTGCCAAATAAAACGGTTTAAGCAGGGAACGGGACGGTAGCGATACCGGAAAATGTACATACTGACGCGGATGAGTTTTGTCCTTTTGTATGGCGCGCGCGGCGCGCCATACGACGGCTTCCTTTGATCGCGGGCACCCATGCTGAAACAACGCCTGGCGACATTATGCAAAGCCATTGCCGCGCAGGCGCTCGGCCTGGCGCTGACCGTCATGTTGGCCGACCTGTTACCGGCGCTGTTTCACGGCATCTGGTCTTGGGTCCTGGTGCAGGGTGTGGCGGCGGCGTTATCGGCCTGCGTATTGCGGCAGCCGGCCTGGTGGATGCTTATTCATTTACTGTTTTGGCCTGCGGCAATCGCCATGCTGGTATTGCATCTGCCCACCTGGCTGTACTTGGCGATGTTGCTGCTGCTGACCTTGATATTTTGGGGCACTGTCAACGGCGAGGTGCCGCTGTTCCTGTCATCGACCGCGGCGGCAGATGCGCTTGCCGTCATCGTCGAACGGGAAAACACCCGGTGCTTCGCCGAGCTTGGCGCCGGCGTAGGCTCGATAGTCGCGCCGCTCGCGCAACGCCGCCCGATGATGGCGATCGACGCTTTTGAACATGCCCCGCTGCCGTGGCTCATCACCCGCTGGCGTTGCCGTAAGCGGCCTAATGTGAATACGCGGGTCACGAGTTTCTGGAGCGGCGAACTTAACCGCTACGATACGGTATTTGCGTTCCTGTCCCCCGCCGTCATGCCTAAACTGGGCGAAAAAATCAGCCGCGAAATGCGTCCGGGCAGCCTGTTCGTTTCTTCATCGTTCCCGATACCGGGTTGGCGGCCGGAATCGCTTGTCTGCATCGATGACCGGCGCAAGACGACATTTTTTTGTTACCGGATAAAGTAAACGCGCACAAAGCGCATTCAAACTTTCAACCATTGCCACCAAAACCAGCTGCGCACATGCAGGTAATCGCGTATCGGCGTTTTCAGCAGCAACAGCAATAAACCTATCGAATACAGGCACCAAACCGCCGCCCATTCATTTGGGTTATCGGTGCTCAGGTAAGCCAGGAACGGCCCTGTCATCAGGTGGTATAGCGTCATTTTCCACGAGCCGTAGACAACCGGCATGACAAATGCCGCAACGATATACATATTGAACAGGACAAGATTGGCAATGGCCGGAATTTCCCAGGCGATATGCCAGTCGCCGGACACGGAACAAATTCTCTTGCCGCAAAATGGGACATTGAACGAATCGAAGTACCGGCTAAACAGGATTATTTTCGTTTTAACCTCGTAACACGCCGGTGCCCATTCGAAGGGATACAGGCGAATCAACAGGCATATCGTCGTAGCGAAACAAATAAAATACACCGTCGGGGAAATCTTCCGCCTGATGTGATCGGGGATGAAATACAGCGAAACCGCGTTGACAAAAAACGGCTGGAATGCGATATGGATATAGCCTAACAGCGTCGCAACCTGGTTGCCGGGATTGGCGCAATCGTCTATCACCGTGTAGGTATAAGCCTGCAACGCTTCCATTAACGAAAAGAAGCCCAAGGCCGCGCACAACGCCGGGGCTTCCTTCTTATAATAAAAATAAACGGTACTCGATAATCCGATGGTCGCTAAAACCGTGGATGCTTCACCACTCCAGCACATATTTCCTCCTGTAGGTATCTACAGGGATAGGACACTAACCTGGATGAGTATAGATAACCTTACGCGTCAAATACTCGCAAAAAAACCGACCGCTTCAATGCCGGCAATCGCGCAACGTTCATCCTGGTCGGACACATCGCCGCTGATGCCGACAGCGCCCAGGAGATTATTGTCGGCATCGCGAATCAACACGCCGCCGGGAACCGGCATGATTTTGCCGTCAGCGACACCGATCAACGCATTCATGAAATCAGGGCGCTGCTCCGCGACCGCCGCCAAACTACGCGATGATACACCCATGTTGACGGCGCCCCAGGCTTTTGCCGTCGCGATATGCTGCCGGATCATGCTGGCGCCGTCTTCGCGTTGCATGGCCTTGACATGGCCTGCAGCATCCAGCACCACAACAGTCAACGGCGCCAAGTTTAGCTCCCTGGCTACATGGATAGCGGTATTTATCATAAGATTGGCTTGTTTCAACGTTAATACGATCATCGGTCACTCTCGGTGTTGAGTAAGGGGAAAAGATACGAGGCTATTTTGTCGGCGATAAAAGGTTGCGCTTTCGCATTCGCATGCAAGCCGTCCGCCTGCATTAAATCCTTGTTCAGCGCGACGTCTTCGAGAATAAAAGGCACATAGGGAATATCCAGTTCTTTGGACAATTGCGGGTAAATATTGTAGAACAGGTCAACATAGCGTTTACCATAATTCGGCGGGATTTTCATGCCCAGCAACATGGCTTTTGCCCCCGCTTGCCGGGCGCGACGAATGATCTCGGCAAGATTGCTTTTCATCAATGCCGGAGACAGTCCGCGCAAACCATCGTTTGCGCCGAGTTCGACCAATACCACGGCGGGCTTGTGTTCGGCCAAAATCCGGTCAATCCGCGCCAAGCCTCCGGCGCTGGTATCGCCGCTGATGCTTTCGTTACGAATACTGTAATTGCTGCCGGATTGCATCAGCTTGTCCTGCAACAAAACCACCCAACCCTGGTCTACTTCAATTCCGTAACCCGCGCTGATACTATCACCCAAAACGACGATCAGCGGCGACTTGGCCATAGCGGTCATGGACATCAGCAACATTATTACAGCAACTAAAAATCCGGACATTATGCACCCTCAAGCAGATAGATTAAACAACATTATCGTAACGGAAAACCTGGGCAAATCCGTGACGACTTCCGATGGCACGCTACATATATTGTCATCTATAGATTTGATTATCAAATCCGGCGAAAGCATTGCCGTTATCGGCGAATCCGGCTCAGGGAAATCGACATTGATCGGCTTGCTGGCAGGACTCGATACGCCGACGTCGGGGACTATCCACCTGAACGGCCAGTCCCTGACCCGGATGGACGAGGACGGCAGGGCCGCTGTGCGCAATGCGCTGGTCGGCTTTGTGTTCCAGTCCTTCCAACTGCTGCCGGGACTTAGCGCGCTGGAAAACGTCATGCTGCCGCTGGAGCTTGGCGGCGACAGGCAGGCCAGGGACTCCGCGACAGCATTGCTGCAGCGCGTCGGCCTAGCGCAACGTTTAAAGCATACGCCTAAGCAATTGTCCGGCGGCGAACAGCAGCGTGTCGCGCTGGCCAGGGCCTTCGTCACGCGGCCGGCAATCCTGTTCGCCGATGAGCCGACCGGCAACCTGGACAGCAAAACCGGCGCTTATATTATCGACCTGCTGTTTGAGCTTAACCAGGAAAACAACACGACGCTGATCCTGGTCACCCATGACCGGGGGCTGGCGGCGCGTTGCGGGCGCACCATCAGGCTGGCTGCGGGGCTTATCGTATGAGCCGCGTTAATCTCGCCCTGCGCTTGCTCCGGCGCGACCTGCGTTCCGGTGAATTTACGGTATTGCTGTGCGCATTAATCATTGCCGTCACCAGTTCCACGGCGATAACGGTGTTCTCGGACCGCCTGCAACGCACGATGACCGGGCAAGCGGCGGAGTTTCTCGCCGCAGATCTCGCCGTCGCCAGCCCCGATGCGGTAGCGGGTGCGTGGCTTGCCAAAGCCGATGAACTGCATCTTGAGCGAGCCGAGACGCTGGAGTTTTCCAGCGTGCTGATCGAACACGACGAGTTATTGCTTGCGAGCATTAAAGCCGTCAGCAGCCACTATCCCTTACGCGGTTTTTTAAAGACGACGGACAGCGACGCCGCAACGGAAGCGGTCGTCCATCAGGGCCCGGAAGCCGGCGCCGCATGGGTTGAATATCGCGTGTTGTCGGCACTGAAACTGCGTCTCGGCGATAGCTTGACGGTCGGTGAAAAACCGTTGGCGATCACGCGCATCATCACTTACGAAGCCGACAAACAGGGCGCTTTTTACAGTTTTTCGCCGCGCGTCATGATTAATGACCAGGACTTGAAGGCAACCGGCATCATACAGCCGGGCAGCCATGTGCATTACTTCTTTCAATTCATCGGCGAACCCCAGGCCTTACAGGCGTTCAAACAGTGGCTTAAACCGCAGTTAAATCCCTCGCAGCGACTTATGGATATTCACGAAGACCGACCCGAGCTCGGTTCGGCCTTGGACAGGGCGCAACGCTACCTAGGCCTGTCCAGCCTGCTCGCCGTTATCATTTCCGGCGTGGCGATTGCGATGGCGACCCGCCGTTACAGCGAACGCCATTTCGACAGCACTGCGGTGCTACGCTGCCTGGGTTGTAAACAGCATGACATACTGTGGCTGATCGGCAGCCAATTTATCGTGTTGGGACTCATCGCAAGCGGCATCGGCGGTTTATCAGGCTGGTTTGCAGAGCAGGGCTTATTCCTGTTATTAAAGGATTTATTGCCCCGGCAGCTTGCGGAGCCGAGCATTGCCGTCGTGCCTTTCGGTTTTGTGATCGGCATCGCGGTATTACTGGGCTTTGCCTTGCCGCCGCTGCTCAGGCTTAAGCAGGTATCGCCGCTACGGGTATTGCGCCGCGAGCTGGAACCCTTACCGGTCAGCGCATGGCTAAGCTATGGCCTGGCGCTGGGCATCATTGGCCTGCTGCTGTCGCAATACACCGGCGATAGCGTGATGACCGCAACGCTGCTGGGCGTCGGCGCCGCTGCCTTGCTCGCGCTGGGCATGCTGGTCTTCGCGCTGCTCGGAGCCGCGCGCAAATTGCTGCCGTTGGCGAACCGGCACTGGCATTTCGGTTTGCAGGGCCTTACGGGGAACCGCATTGCCGCCGTCCATCAAATACTGGCTTTCAGCATAACCCTGGTTGCGATGACACTGAGTTTTACCGTGCGTAATGACTTAATCCGCGACTGGCAGCGGCAATTGCCGGAAAATGCGCCCAACCATTTCGCGCTCAATATCTTTCCCGACCAACTGGCGGCGTTTCAGCAAACACTTGAGCAGCAACAGATCAGCGGCAGCCGGTTTTATCCCGTCGTCAGGGGCCGATTGGTGGAAATCAATGCGAGTTCCGTGCAAAAAATTGCCCGGAAAGATACCTCGGGTGAAAACGCCACACACCGCGAATTAAGCTTAACCTGGTCCCAGGCCTTGCCCGACGAAAATAAAATCACGGCCGGCCATTGGTGGCAGGGCGACCAGGCCGGACTCGTTTCAGTCGAGCAAAAACTCGCCGAAAGCCTGGGCATCCAGGTCGGCGACAGGCTAGCGTTCACTGTCGGCAGTGCGCGGATACGCGCCAACGTCGCCAGTATCCGCTCATTGCGCTGGGATACGATGAAACCGAATTTCTATATGATTTTCTCGCCCGGCACGCTGGATAATTATCCCAGCACCTACCTGACCAGTTTTTACCTCGCCCCGTCGCAAAAACCTTTACTGAATGCGCTGGTTAAGCAGTATCCGAATACCACGGTCATGGCAATCGAGCATATTGTGCAGCAATTTAAAACCATACTGGCGCACACCACGCAAGCCGTTAATTTTTTGCTGTATTTTGCACTGGTAGCCGGGTTTGCCGTGTTATATGCCGCCGTTTATGCGAGCCTGGACGATCGCATTTACGAAAGCGCGTTGATGCGCACGCTGGGCGCAAAGCGCAGTTTACTGAGAACGGCCCATATGATCGAGTTCGGGTTATTGGGAGCGCTGTCCGGCGTGCTCGCCGTCATCATCTCGGAAGCGCTGATTTATGCCTTATATACGCAGGTCATGGACATGCCTTATCACGCCAGTTTTTACCTATGGCTATTCGTGCCGTTAGCCGGGGCATTGTCGGTAGGCCTGGCGGGATATTTGGGCTTGCGCGGCGTGCTGGATAAAGCGCCGCTGCGCGTATTGAGGGAACTGTAGTTTGGGGATTGCGCTCAGCTTAACTGCGTCCTTTCCTTGGCGGCAACCAGCAATTCATCAATGAAATGCTGGCTGTATAAGGGCAGGTAATTCTGCTTCAGGTAGGCGATCTTCGTGATTGATCGGGGGATGAGATGAGATAAATCCCTCACCACCAAATCCTGGTCGGCGAAAGCATCGTAGGCCATGCCGGCAATCAGCCCGATGCCCATGCCGAGGCGCACATAGGTTTTAATCACATCGGTGTCGGCCGCCGCCAGGATAATGTCCAGCTCCTGGCCGGCCGCTTTAAAAGCGCTCTCAATATTCGAGCGCCCGGTAAAGCCGAAGCTATAGGTCAGTATCGGAAAGGCCGCCAAACGTTCGCACGATAATTCGCCTTCGCATAAGGGGTGGCCTTTGGGCATCACCGCCGCATGATGCCATTCATAGCAATGCTGCGTAATCAATTCGGCATCATCCTCGACTTTCTCGGTACAAATCGCAATATCGGCTTTATGCTCATGGAGCTGCGCGATCAGTTGTTCCGGCGAGGTCTGCACCATATAAATCCTAACACCGGGATATTTTTCGCGAAACCGCCGTATCGGCGCCGGCAAAAAATACTTGGCCTGGGTATGCGTCGTTGCGATATGGATAGTGCCGTGATTGCTGTCGAGGTAATCGGCGGCTATCGCCTGGATATTGAGCTTGGCCTGGTTAATTGCCGAAACCTCGTCCATGACGCGCTGGCCCAACGGCGTCAACGCAATCAGTTTCTTGCCTTTTCTTTCAAATAACGGCGAACCCAGCTCTTCTTCGAAAAGCTGCAATTGCCGGCTGACCGCCGATTGCACAACATGCATTTTTTCAGCGGCTTTGGACAGGTTCAGGCCGGTTTCCTGCAAAACGCGGAGTAATTCGATTTGGCTTAAATTCATCGTGACTGAACCTGTATTAATTGGCTGTAACTATTTGGCCACAAATCAACAGACACAGCAGGTTGCCTTTGCTGTTAATCCATTACGATGATGACAATAGCTGGGACGAACGGCTCGACGGTTCACGGATTCATTACCATTAGCGCTTATTTTGAGCGCTTGGTCGAATTGTAGGTATAAGAACTGACCACGCCCCGCTTGTCGAATTTGATGACCAGGTCCTCGGTTTCGCTCTCGGCAAAGGCATTATAACGATAATTACCATAAGTCCATGTTTTCAAGCCATTTTCTATACCTGTTCTCCACGGGGTGCCGAAGGTCGTAAAAATATCATTCTGCGTGGTTTCCCCTATGCGTATCGTCTGTACTTGCCCGGCGGGAAATTCATGTCCCATAGACGCGCATCCCGAGCCTAATAAACAGGCCGATATAACAACACCACGAAAAGCTTTCCGCAGCAGCCCAACAGTAAAAACATTAACGTTCATTTGCTTGTTATCCTTTTTAAAAAAACCATCGTGATCATAAAATAAACCGCTGCCAAACCAGCTATTCTTTGGCCTCATGCATATAAATGGTCGCCCCGATAACCGCCGCCGGTGCGACGACGATATTCAAGACCGGCAGGGTAAGCCCCACCATCGTCAGCCCGCCGAAGCTTAACGCGCCCAGTCTTATCTCCTTCGCGAACTGCTTTTGTTCCGAGAATAACACGCCTTCATTTTCCAATGGATAAGCCATATATTCGAGCGCCATACCCCAGGCGCCGAATAACGCCCATAAAAAAGGCGCCATGACATTAAGCCCCGGAATAACAAACAGCACCAGTAACGGCACCGCCCGGGTCGCTAAATAGACGACCCGCTTGAATTCTGCGGCCATGACTTTGGCTATCGGCTGCTCTGCCGTTGCGGCAGCCTGCCCGGTGATGACAGCCAGTGTTTTTGCCGCCAGTTTCCCGTAAAAAGGCGCGGCAATAATATTGGCCATGACCGTAAACGTGAAAAACCCGGCGATAAAAAAACAGATGAAAAACAGCGGCCATAATATCCAGTCCAACCACTGCAACCAAGTGGGTATAAAGCTGTTGACCAGGTCGTTCATATAGTAATAACCCAGGACTAACGCAACGCTGTACAAGGCCAGGTTAATTAAAACCGGGATAATCAGGAAGCTGCGCAGTTCAGGGCTGGCCAATAATTTCAGCCCTTGCAAAAAATAGCCGACTGCGACTATCGGGTTGTTGCCTTTTTTAGTTAATCTCATTGTATTTGCCTCATGCCTTGTTCTGATGGATTCAGGATCACGCCGCGTTCGGTCACGATGGCGGAAATCAGCGCCGCCGGCGTCACGTCAAAAACCGGGTTCCATGCACTGACCAGCGAGCCTTCGCTGAGATAGCACGCCGGTAATAATTCATTTTGATGGCGCTGTTCTATGGCTATTTCATCGCCGTTGTCGATAGCCCAGTCTATCGTTGTCGTCGGGGCTACGACCATGAATTTTACGCCGTGCTGCCGGGCCAGTACGGCCAACGAATAGGTGCCGATTTTATTGGCGCTGTCGCCGTTAACGGCAATCCGGTCGGCGCCGACGATCACCCAGTCAATCGCGCCGGACCTCATCAGCCAGGCGGCTGCCGAGTCGGCAATCAGCGTCGCCGGGATGCCGTCCTGCGCCAGTTCCCAGACCGTCAAGCGCGCGCCCTGCAACCAGGGCCGGGTTTCATCGGCATAAATAGGCAGCGGCTGCCGCTTATACGCACTGCGGATCACGCCTAAGGCCGTGCCGTAACCGCCGGTAGCCAATGCGCCGGTGTTGCAATGCGTCAATAGGCCTTTAGCCCCGGCCAGCAGGTCGGCACCCAGTTCGCCCATTTTATAATTTGCGGCTATATCATCGGCATGGATTTTTTTGGCGCAGGCGGATAGCGTCTCCGGATCGGCATTCGGCTGGTCCAATACCGCTTTCATCAGGTCCAGTGCGCTGAACAGGTTCACGGCCGTAGGCCTGGATTTGGCAAGCAGCTCAATATCGGCCGCGACGCATTGCCGCCAGCCGTCCAGCCCTGCGGAATAATGCCGGTAAGCGGACAATACCACGCCGTAAGCGGCGGCAATGCCGATAGCCGGCGCGCCGCGCACGCGCATCGTCGCGATCGCTTCGGCGACTCCGGCGGCATCGCTGTATTCGTCATAACGGCAGGTGTCCGGCAATTGCCGCTGGTCGAGCACTTTTAAGGTATTTCCCGTCCATTGCAGCGCCTGTACAGTCAATTGATTCATTTCTCAAAACTCATGGTAATAAAATTATAATGGGCTATTCAACAGAATAGTTATGCCGCTGTTTTAAGACAGGCGCTTGCTCAGTTCGACGTCATTATGCTTATCCACATAATGATAAGTATAAGTATCCATATAATTGCGCACCAGGTGTATGCCCAATCCGCCGATAGGGCGATCGATAATATCCAGCGATAAATCCGGCGCCGCTACCGCAAAAGGATCAAACGCATTGCCATCGTCTGTGATGCGGATATTGATTTCCTCGGCATCGGTTTCAACCAGCACGTCGATGCCGCCATCGCGGCCATCGGGATAGCCGTAATTAATGACATTAACGATCAATTCCTCCAGCACCAGGTTGATTTGCATCACAACGGCATCGCTCCAGCCCGCCTCATCACCGAAAATTTCCACGGCTTCCGCCAATGCCGGCAGCGCTTCCAGAGTGTTGGGCAAGTGTTGGGACAAGCGCCGATAATCAGTCGATTGATCGATGCGATAGGACGCATCGCGTTTATTCATGCTATTGCTCATCGGGATGCCTCGCTTTCAGAGGGATTTTTAGTGTGTTTAGCCACAGCTCAACACAGGTTAAAACAGGTTGTTTGTAACTGTTCATAGCCTTGCCTGACGCGTGCCGCGCGCGCCTTCTCCGGCGCGCGGATAACGCGCCAGTCCGTTTGGCGCGCGCAGCATACCCGCTCAGGACTTTAGCGCCACTGCAACGCAAGCAGGGTAATATCATCGGATTGCTCGGCGCCTTGCGTAAACGCATTGACCGCGGCAATAACGGTATTCACCAGCTCTTCGGCATTCTGCTCGGGAAGAGCGGTCAGCAACCGGCACATCCGCTGTTCACCGTATGCTTCGTTATCAATATCCATCGCTTCGCTGATACCGTCGGTATACAGCAACAGGCTGTCGCCGGCATTCAATTGCATCGTCTGCGCCGTGTAGCTGACGCCATCTATAATACCCAGCGCCGTGCCGGAATCACCCTGAAGCATGGAGACAATCCCGTAGCGCGACAAATACAAGGGCGGGTTATGCCCGCCGAAGCTGTAGGTCAACACTCCTGTGTCCAGGGCCAGCGTCGCGACAAATAAGGTGACAAACATCGCGGCATCGTTATCACGGCATAATTCGGGATTGAGCGCGGCCAATACCTGGTGCGGATGCGCATAATGCTTAGCCATTGCGCGAATCAAGGTCTTGACCATGACCATGAATAACGCTGCCGGTACGCCTTTATCCGACACATCGCCGATTACAATCAGCAAGTTTTTTTCATCCAGGTGGAAGAAATCGTAAAAATCGCCACTCACCTCGCGCGCCGGCGCCATGAAGGCGAATAAATCGATAGGGCCGCCCTGGCTGAAACGCGGAAATGCCGTGGACAGCATGCCCATCTGGATGCTGTGGGACAATTTAAGCGATTCCTGCAAACGCTCCTGCGCGACGCGCTCATGAATCAAATGCACCCTGCCGATGGCAACCGCGACTTGTGACGCCAGCAGGTTCACTACTTTCGATTCGCCGGCGCTGAAATTGACGGATTCACGGCTGACGACGCTCAATACGCCGAAGGTCTTGTCACGGGTTTTCAACGGCACACACAGCATGGACCGCATATCGATCAACATGCCGGCACAGGCTTGGTAACGCGGGTCTTTGCGGACATCATTGACAATCTCGGCATTGCCCGAGGCGAGCACTTGCCGGGTAATGCCGTCCAGGGCAAGTATTTTTGCACCGACCGGATAGACATCGCCCTGCGCCGCGCAGACCGATAGCTGTCCTGGTTCCTGGTCGCTGAGCAATATCGCCGCCTGGAGTTCTTTACCCGACGGCAATAAACGCCGCGCCTCGTCAAGCGCGAGCCTGGCCAGTTCCTCAATATCGAGACAGGCGGCGATTTTTTCGCCCAGCTCATACAGCAAAGTCAGTTCCTTGTACTTGGACAGCGTTTCCTGCGCAAGCATTTTGCCTTCCAGTTCTTTTTGCGCCATATAGCCGATCAGCGCAGCCAGTAATAAGGCGCTGTTCTCATCAGCGCATACGACCCAACCTATCGTATCGTTTGCTTCGACTTCAATCGGGTAGCGCGTCGCCGCGCCGCCGTCGCCGATCAGGCATTCACCGCCGTGATCCAGTACGCTGACATTTAGTTTGCGATCTGCGATAAATTGCCGGATCAATGATGCGGTATTACCTTTTTGGCAAAGGCGCTTGAGTTTTATGTCAGGGTTCATGCGACGGCATCATCCAGCAGCGTAAAAAAGGTCCTATCCAGTCCCTGCTCGACGCGCAAGCGGTAGACCAGCTTAGCATCGGCGGCGAGTCCCGCATCCGCAATAACCAACTGCGGAACAAATGCCGCGGCCAGCGCCATCGTTTGCTCCACGTCGCCGGCATCCTTGACGTCATAGCCGCACCGGGTCAGCAAGCCAAGCCAGTCATGCCGCCTGTCGGCATCCGCATCAAGCAGCAACACTTTTTTCGCCGGCCTGGTCGTTTCGAGCAAGGCATGCACGGCTTCCAGCAAATCGGCGTCTTTAACCGGCTTGGTCAGGTAGCAGTCTATGCCCAATTGCTCGCCAAGCATCTTATCTTCGGCGACGGTATGCAGGATAATCGGGATATCCAGGGTGGCGGGATGGGTATGCAAGCGCACGGTCACGGCAAAACCGTTCAAATGCGGCATCTTGACATCCAGCACGATCAAGTCCGGCGGCTCGGCTGCGATCATCGCGAGGCCTTCGACGCCGCTGCCGGCCTCGCGTATGTCAATATCTTCGGCGCTGAGTTCCTGGCGTATAAATTGCCGGATGTTCACGTCATCGTCAATAACCAGGATGCGCGATAGCGCCGGCGCTTCATGAGAGGCCGGCTGTTCAAGGCGCGCCTTCAGCGATAAGCCGACGTCTTGCCAATGGCCTTGCCAGACGAAGCTGATCTCTTCGCCATCCTTCGTGATGACGGTGCTATCGGCAATTTTTTTTCCCGGCAGCGCCACTGAAAAAAGAAAGGTACTGCCGACGCCGAGTTCGCTTTCCAGCCACAGGCGGCCGCCGTGATGCTCGATGATTTCCTTGCAGATCGGCAGACCTAAGCCGGTGCCTTGGGGCTTGTCGGTCAAGGTGTCGCCGACTTGCTTGAATTTCTCGAAGACCAAAGGCTGGTCTTCGGGCTTGATGCCGCAACCGGTATCGACGACGCCGACAACCAATTCGCCGTCCCTGACGCTTGCCTTGCAGGTCACGCTGCCCTGGTCGGTAAATTTGACCGCATTGGAAATCAGGTTGATAACGACCTGGATCAAGCGGTCCCGGTCGCCTTCGAACACCGGCAAATCGGCATCCATGTCTTTCCGCAACTGCACCGGCTTGCCTGCAAACAGCGACGAGGTTGCCGCTATCGCGCGGTCGATAATGTCTTCGATATGCAGTTCGCGCATATTCCAGTCGATACGGCCCGCTTCCATCTTGGCCAGGTCGAGGACATCGTTGATCAGCGTGGTGAGGCGCGTGCCCTCTTCGACGATGATTTGTGCGTTATCCATGACCTGCCGCATCGCTTTCTGCACTTTTTTATCGTCGAGTTGCGACAGCGGCGGAAACAGGGTGCTTTCAAACTTTTTCTGCAGGATACGGGCAAAACCCATGACCGATGTCAGTGGCGTGCGCAACTCATGCGATACCGTCGACAGGAAGTTGGTTTTCATTTGGTCCAGCTCTTTCAGTTTCTCATTGGCGCGCTCCAGTTCCAGCGTGCGCTCCTTGACCTTGTCTTCCAGCGTGCGGTTATATTCTTCCTGTCTTCGATGCGCCTCGCGAATTTCAGCGGCCATTTCCGTAAATGAATTAGCCAGCACGGCAATTTCGCCTTCCGCTTTGAAGCGCTGCTTGCTGCCGGGACTTTCATCCAGCAACTGCATCGCCAGGTCAAAATTGCCGCGCGCCAGTTCCTTGACCGATTCGGTCAGCCTCATTAACGGACGCGATAAAGTCGTTGAAATCACCAGCACGATACCGGAACCGATCATGACAAAAAACAGCGCAATGGCTGCGGTAGAAATAATCATATCCTTCGTTGTCGCGGCAATATCGGCTTTCGACCGGGCAATTTCCCTTTGCAATTCCTGCATCGTGAAGCCTAAGCGCAACACGCCCCATTGTTTTGCGCCGAAATGTATCGGCAATATGAATTCGGTGACGTTCAGCGCCGGGTACTCGCGGTGGGTCAAGTGCTGTTGCGCCAGCGCGTAACGGCTGGATTCATCTTCGAGCTTCTCCTGCTGCAATTCCGGTTGGCTGGTATGGATAAAGGCAAGGCCATCGGTGTTCATCAGGATGCCGTAATCGAGCAACGGCGACTCATTTATCGTGTTATGCAGGGTTTCGGTGATATGTGAAAAATTGAAGGCCGCAACATCGTTTTCCACCTGGGTCAGCAGCAGGTTGGAAAGTCCTGAACCGCGCTCCAGCAAACTCGCCTTCATCAGGTCGATACGCTTGCCCAGTTCATTTTCCAGCGATTTTTTTTGCAGCACCAGCTCGATAGCCGTCAATGTCACGACCAAGCCGACAATCAGGCCGATCATCGTCGTCAACAATTTCCAGCGGATGCTGCTTTTCGGCCTGCGCAACGTTTTGCCGCGCCTACGGGGGCTTAGCGAAGCCGGTTCATCGGGAAGCGCGCAGGAAGGCTGTGCTACAGCGCTGGATTCGACAGCCGGAAACCGCTTGTCCCGGCTTGCGCGCTTCCTTCTGAAGCCATCCCAAAACATAGACGCTACGGGCACTCAAGCAGCTGGTTGATCGCATCCAGCGCATCGGCATTATAACTGGCGTTGAGTTTGCCCAACTGGCAAACGTTCAGCGTGATATGCGAGCCCGCCGGCGTTTGTATCGCCTCCTTAATCGGCTCGCGCGCAAGAATAGACTGCGCCAGGTTCGCCGCCTGCCGGCCCATCGTCGGCGTATCTGCGGAGACGACCAGGCTGGCCCCGTATTTTGTGAAGGCATCGCTGTAGGTGTAAACCGGCTTTTTATACCGGGTGCTACCGGCAAAAACTTTTTCGACGCTGGCCCGGTCGGCAAGTACGCCGGGATCGGCAATCAGCCATAAGACATCAACCGTCGGTAGCAAGCTGTCCAACAGCTTGTCCAGTTCGCCGGTTTCGGTCACAGCCTGCTCGACCAAGGTCAAGTCCATTTCGCGCATCTCTTTGCGCGCCTCGACAATGCGCTCCATATTGAAATTGGGATTGAACAACACGCCGACTTTTTTCAGGCCGGGAAGCACATAACGCAGTAATGACAATTCCTGGGACAGCGATAATTCGTTGGCGACGCCATAATTATTGGCATGCCGTTCGAAACGCTGCCAGTTGATCACCGATGAAAACAGCACGGGTTTGGTGCCGCCGTACTGGGTCGCAAGTTGGTAAGCTTTGGAACCGATACTGTAAATGAGGTCGGGGCTCTCATCCTTGATCAGTTTCTCCAAAGCATCGACCTGTTCGCTTTGCTGCACGTCAAAATCGATGATACGCCCGGCATGAGGCGTTATTTGCAGCTTAAACGCATCTTTTACCTGGCGGTATTTGTCGACGGTGTCATCGGAATTGACGATCAGGATTTTCGCCTGGGCCGCGGCCGGCGATGCCGTCATCAGCGCCACGGATAGTCCCGGTAAAAGCAGCCACACAAGGGCCGCCAGCTTGACAGAAAATCGGTTCGACATAACGTTGGGAATGTTGTGATAGGACATAATCGTTAAGGCATAGACAATTGTTTAGAGAGGGCGGCATCCAGCGTGTCAATCCGTTTCCACCCGTCCAGTCCCAGCATTTTCAGTTTCTTTTCTCCATTGGGCTGCTGGCCCATGCCTTCTATCACTTTAAGCAAGCCTGTTTCGTCGCTTTGGCTGCCGCCGCTTTGACCCGGCTTGGCGACGGCGGCAATCAGCAGGAAGCTTTTTTCGCCGCTGGCCAAAGTCTTGAGTTGCGCATGTTGCTTGGGATTAATCATCGCCAGTTTATTGAAACTGCTTTCGGATGAAATGGCGGCTGTCGCCACGCCAAAACCCACCGCCATTAACGCATCGATATCCTTGGGCACGGTCAGCAACTTGATTTTCGACGCCAGCCCGGCATATTTGCCACCGAGCATTTGCTGCAATTGGCTGCGTAAATAGTCTTCGCTGCCGGACCCGGCTATCGTTGCGCCCGATAATGCCGACACATCAGCCAGGTCTTTGCTGATCAGGATCTTGCGTTGCTGGAGCTCGCCCTTAACGACGCCGACCAGCACCGCCGCCAGCGGTGTTTTGGCATTAAGCTGGGCATAATGCCAACTGGATAGCAGGTAGACGCCCTGCGCCTTGTCGGACAACATGCTTTCAAACGTGCTGCGTTCGCTGAAGGGCTGGAAACTATATTCGCCCTGCCCTGATAAATAGCTGTCGAATTCAGTCTTTAACGCGGCAAAATTATCGATGCTGCTTTCAGGGTTATAGAAGAAGACGGTATTGGTGGTGCCTGCCGCCGACGCCTGCGCCAGCAGGCCCAACCCCAGCAGCAGCGCCGCCGGCTTGGTGCGCCATCGTTTGAAAATGTCAAATAGTGAGTTGATCATAACGTTGGATGTCGTTAATAACGTAAGGTGATATGTCCAAAATAGGCTCTTTCAGCCTGCTGATAATCGCCGGGTATGCTGGTCGGCGCCGGGTCGTAGTATCTTTCATCGAACAGGTTATAAACGCTGAAGCTGACATCCACGCCTTTTACAAAAAGATTATGGCTCAACAGGCTGAGATCCAGCAAGGCATATCCCGGCACATCCTGGCGGGCATCGCCGGCAACGCGTTGCGTATCGCCTTTAACCAATACATGCGCATAAGCGCTCCAGTGGGTATCGAGAGCCCAATTAAACTGCAGGTTCACGCGTTGCTGCGGCACATCGGCCACCTGCCGGTTATCCTGGACGGGGTTCTGGAAAACCACATTCGCGGCCAGGTAGGAACCTTGCAAGCCGCCGCTAAAATCATAGCGGCTCTCCAGTTCGACGCCTTCCGACAACATACTGCCGCTGTTTGCATACTGTAACGCGGTAACCTGGCCCGGCACCAGGCTGATAATCTCGCTGATATGGGTGTGATAATAAATCGCCTGCGCCGTAAGGCCTTCCATAGGGCGGGCAATAATGCCGGTTTCAAAGGTCTCGGCCTGTTCCGGCGACAAATTCGGGTTACCCGAGACAAACGGGTGGGTCAGGTCAAGCTCGCCGAAAGCCGGCGCACGATAAGCCGTGCCGTAAGAGAATTTCAGCGAATAATCCTTGATGAATTCCCAGTTAAAGCCCATGCGCGGATTAAACGTGCCGCCAAAATCGTTATATTCATCGTAGCGGGCGCCCAGCGTCAATCTCAGGTCTGGCAAGGGGTCCCAGACATCCTGCGCATACACGCCCCAGTGGTCACGGGTCCTGTTTTTGCCGAAAATCAGCGCGGACGTTTGCAAATTGTCCGGCGTGGTGCCGGTTTCATCGATGATGCCGTATTGCTCCTCCGCCACATAAATGAAACCGGCAATCAGGGTTTGCGTATCGGAGTATTGATAATTGCTTTGCAGCTCGCCGCCGGTGCGCTTGTCTATCAAGGCATTGCGGTTGAACAGGCTGGGTTCCGCCTGCGATAAATTATCAAAACTGAAGCTGTCGTGATAAATGCGCGTATCGATGCTGAGATGTTCCCGCACTTTCCAGTTACGGCTCAATTGCAGGAAATAATCTTCGTAATTCTGCTCGGTCTGGTTGCTGAGTGCGTAGGAAGTGCCGATAAATGCGCCGGTCTGTTTTTTGATATAGCGTCCATCCAGTTTAAAATCCTGGTAGCCCAGTTGCCACTCCAGGTCATTGCGTCCCTCGCTGAGGTCGCTGTTGCCGGGAGCCAGCGAATCCTTGCCCTGTAAACTTAAAATGTCCTGGGCTACCGGCGATTTGATGCCGTTGGTATCGCTATGGTTAAAGTGCAGTACCGCCTCGGCGGTATTATTGAATTGTTTTCCCCACGATGCCCGGTACTGCTGGGTATCGAAACTGCCCCAGCCGCTGGAGGCCTGGAAACCGTTTAAATCTTTTGCATCCAGCGTAATGATATTGACGACCGCCAAAAACGCATTCGCGCCGTAGAGCGCGGAACCCGGCCCCCGCACGACTTCGATGCGTTTAACCGTATCGACGGGAAGATCATCGTATACCAAAATACTGCCGGCATTATTGAGGTTATGATCCAAAGGATGCCCATTCAGCATGAACAAGACCTTATCGGAAAGCAGGGTCTTCACGCCGCGCACTTCGACTTCGCGCACGCCCACCATCGTTTGCGTAATGCCCAGGCCGGGCACCAGGCGCAACACATCCAGCAAATTACGCGCACCGATCCGGCGAATTTCGTCCTGGGTAATCACCGACGTCGTCGCAACGGATTTATCGACGCGTTCCCGTAATTTGGAAGCGGTAACGACAATTTGCCGCTCCGCGGCAAGAAATTTCAGTTCGTTTTCCAGCTCTGCATCGCTTTCAGGTTCCAGCGCTACGGCAAAGCCGGGACATGCCAATGTGATAATCACGGCGATAACATTGCCTAGGCGTCGGTTTATCCGGGATAGGCTGGCTGCTGGCATCATGTTTTTCCGGTAAAGAATTAGGCCTGTCGATGAGTCGGGTAGGGCGCACGCCTCCCTACAACGCTTCTTCCACCGTCGCGGTAATCGCGAACAATTTGCTGAAACCGCTGATATCGAAGACATCGCGCAGTGTGCTGTTTAAGGCGCATAAGCGCACCGAGCCTTTAGCCGTATCCAGGCGTTTCGCCACCAATAAAAACACCCTGAGCGCTGCGCTGCTGATATAGCTGACGGCAGTAAAATCGAACACCAATTGCTTTTCCCCGTTACTTATCCATTGCAGGCATTGTTGTTCCAGGTCCTTCGCACTGGAGGCGTCAATCCGTCCCGTTAAGGCAATAACCAGAGCACCACCCTGATGCGCCGATGAAATCGTAAGCATAATATCCTGTCTCTTTATTAATCGTTAAATATCAATCGTAATTCGCAACGCTCGCCATCGCGGCGGGTACGCACCTGATCCGCCAGCCTGTGCAGCATATAACCCGCCATTTGCAATACCGCCGCGTCGTCGATGAGCATAGCCTCATGGCTGGGCGGATGGGTTGCCAACGGCAGGATCGTGCCGGTATAACTCAGGATCACGGTAAAAGTATACTCGTTAAAAATGGTTTCGAGCTCAATTTTATCACGGTTGCCTTCCGGCTTATGCAGCAGCCCGTGTTCGGTCAAAATTTCAAATGCCTGCCAGGTAGCGTATTCCGCGCGGTGAACGACTTCATGGCGAGCACCCCAGCTTTTCCCCTGTAACTCCAGGAAGCGTATCACCTCATCCAGCGAACTGTGTAGCGCATCGAAACGGCGACGTTCGCGGGTATGGTTCCTGATCTGGAACAGCGCCGACAAAATAACCGCCGCAAATACCCCCAGGCTGACGCCGGAAAACAGTAAGGTTTTTATCGCTTCCGGCGAGTTATCCTGGAATGAGCGCTGTACCGGCTCATAGCTGACCCCCAGGATCAAGCCTATGCCCAGGCCAAGAATCTTGCGGTTATCCAGCAACCTGGATGCAATCACCTGCAAGCCGGACAATGCCGTGAACGAAGCCAGGAAAATCAACGCGGCGCCCATGACCGGCAGCGGCAGGATTTGCCAAAACACTATCGCTTTAGGCATGAATGCCATCGCAACCATGATGCCCGACAAGCCAAACGCCAGGTAACGGCTGGTACAACCCGTCGACGCCGCCAGGCTGACGGCGCCGCCGCTGGATGTCAACGGCAGCCCGTTCAAGAAAGAGTTGATGATATTGGTCAGGCCTTCGGCGAGTATGCCCTGTTTGACCAATTGCAAATCGGGCCGCTTCCAGTCGGCGTCATTAAAACGCTGCGCCGCAACCAGCGCGCCAAAGCTGTGCAACGCAAGAAATAATCCCGTGATAATCGCCGGCAATAAGGCATGGCTGTCGAAAGTCCAGCCGGTATGCATGGGCTTGGGAAGATAAAACAGCGGCGCGTCATGAAAAAGCTGCCAATCGGCCGCCGGAATGGCATCCATAAGACAACTGCCGGCAAACCCGAGCATTAGCCCCAGGAACGCCGAAAATAAACGCAGGTAGCCGGACGACCAGACATTGAAAAGTATCATCGTGCCCAGCGTCAATCCGCATAACAACGCTTGCTGTTCCCAGGGCGCGGCCCCGGACTTCGCTTCCAGCACCAGCTTGATGCCGTAAGAACCCAAGCCGAGACCGATCAGCAATACGGCAAGCCCTGCAACCTGCACGGTAAATACGCTTCTTAAGCGCTGGAAAAGAAAGGCAAAGCCCATCTGCGCCAAGCCTACGACACCGACCATGCCAAACACCGCGCCCAGGCCGCCGTGGGCTTTCGCGAGCATCAAGCCGGCAAACGTCGACGAGGTTGCCTGCAAGGGGCAGAAATAGCCTGAGCCGATACCGTATTTCCTGAGTGTTTGCAGTACGACGCCGAAACCTGAAGCCAGCAAGGTCGCCGAGATCAATTGCAGGGATTGCTCTTGGTCCAACCCCAGGTGGCGGGCGAATAACGGCGATATGACCAGGTAAACGCCTAGAAACGACATTTGCTGCAACGCAAGAACCAGCAGAATCTGTAACGGCGGCCTGTCTTCTGTCCCGTAAAGAATATTTTCCGGTTTGCGCATGGAGGACAAAAGTCAGCGCGTTATTCAATCACCGGCAGGAAAGCCGTGTTATTTTCATCCGTAGCCCATAAATCGCCTGTTTCCAGGTCGAACCACCAGCCATGCAAGCTGAGCGTACCGGCATCCAGGCGCTCCCTGATCCACGGATAACTGCGAAGATTATCCAGCGAACCCCGTATCGCCGCACGTTCAACCAGGTACTGGTGATTCAGCAGGTTTTCGACATCCACTTCACGCACTAATCCGCCATTATCGGTCTGCGTGCCGCCCAATTGATCGACGACATAACGGTAACAGCCATCCATCGCTATGGAAACCCAGTCAGCGATGAAGTCACGCTGGCTTTTTTGGCCGGACAGCGTATTTAACAACGCATGGATGCCGCCGCAATGGGCATGCCCCAAAATGACGATATGCTCAACCGCCAAATCGCGGACGGCATATTCAATAGCCGAGCGCGCGCTGTCATATTTGCCTTCCATGCGATAAGGCGGCACCAGGTTAGCGACATTACGCAACACAAACAAATCGCCGGGTTCGGCATCCGTCAACAAAGCAGGGTCCACGCGGGAATCGCTGCAGGCTATCAACAACACTTTCGGGCGCTGCCCATGTTCGACCAGGTGCTTCATAATATCGGGGTTCAACGCGTAACAGCGGTGTTGAAAGCCTTTAATGCCATCGAAAAGCTTGCTTAGGGTCGGGTGAATGAATGCTTCCATGAAGTAGGGTGTTACATTGGGGTTACTGGTGAGTGGTCATGAATAATAACTATTCCCAGCGAAAACGCAAGCCGAAAGGCTTGAGGCGATTTGTCCCGCGCAAAGGATGTGGATGACGCCCGGCCCACATCTATAGCGACTTCCGGCAAGCCTGTCCAAAGCGTCCATCAACGGCGCTTCAGCCGGAGATTCACGCTGACCAGCCGGTTAAATTCCTGCGGCGCTCCGGGATGTTGTCCCTGGCACAGTTCCTCCATGATCGTCAATGCCCCCGGATAGACAAAGACCAAAACACCCTGCTGAATTAACAACACCGTGATGGCCATTTCTTCGAGCAGGTAGTTGCACGACAAACGCCGGCAATAATCAAGACGCTCAGGGTTCTGTTGAAAACGGTTGCCTACAAAACCCTGCGCAAATAACCTTACCGACGCGTTAAATTTTTCATCCTCGTCGAATAATCGACATAACCATTGATGATAAAAATGATAGCGCTCCGTCTTTTGCAGTTCCGCCGTGCTGATAACATGGAACTGGCATTCGTCCTGGTGCCGGTTAAAAATACCGGCATCGCCGTCAATAATCTCCCGCCCCATTCTCAAGGCCCGGTTTGCCGCATATTGGACCGGCGTACCGTTAATTTCCAGGGTAAGCCTGTGTATGCCGTCACCGATCAACACACTGCATTCAGAAAAATGCCGGCTGATCCATTCCGCCATGCCTGCCAGCTTGGTCGGCGTGAAACTCGGGTTCTGGAGACTAAAACCCAGCATGCAGTGTCCTGATTGCTGCAACGCGCCAAGTTTGTCCGGCGGAAATACCTGGGTGACTTGAATCTTGTATTTGGCAATCGTCGCAACCTCTATGCAGGTCATCGGCTCTGCAACGGCAATAAAATCATTAAGCGGCATTTTGATGCGGTTGGCCTGGTTCTGTATGCAGAAATTAAGGTCTTGAAACGACAAGATTTCGTGCGAATAAAGCACACGCATATCGGGATGAAAGTGCTGGAAAGGAAGCAAGGTATCCGTTTCCCCCTCTGGAAACCGTTGCTGCGCCTGTTGCTTGCCGACAAATTCGATACGGCTTGTGCCCCATATTTTTTTCAGCGAATCCAGGTCAATTCTGCGCGTTGCCGGGACAATAATCATCACGACTTCAGTATGGTCATCATGGACGATATTGACCAGCACCGATTCAATCAGTGTTCTTTCCAGCGCGTATTCGCAGCCTTGTATCTTTTCAGAACAATAAGCATTGGAATAAGCCAGGTAAATATAATGGGCCTGTTTGCTGTCCAGGAATTTCCTGGCCTGCTGTACTTGTGTGCAATTCATAATAACCTGATGCTGCTAAAGATAGGGGCGATGTCCCGCCGCGCACGTTAATTCAAGGCGCGCGAAAACCGGAAGGGTATTCATATAGAGACGGATGGGGGGATTAATGCTTGACTGGCCGGCGCTGTGCGCAGTTAAGCGGCCAAGCCAAGCCCGCAGGCAAAACTTGGATTCCGTGACTGTCCATTTCTAGTGCAAGCACTTATGAAACAATTAATATGGTCCTTGTACGGCATTTTTCTTAACGGTGATACTGGCGGGAAACATCGATTAACGGGTTTATTCTCTCATCACTTGGAGAATCATGCCAGCGCGATAATATTCCGGGCGGTCCTGCACATTTTTCTTGCTGATACTTCAAAATACACCGCATGCTAAAATACGCGGCGAGCAAGTCCCCCCATCGTCATAGTCATTCATGTCCAAACTGAACCCACAACAACAGGCGGCCGTTAAAGCCATCGATCATCCTTTATTGGTGCTGGCGGGCGCCGGCAGCGGCAAAACGCGCGTCATCACCGAAAAAATCGCTTACCTGGTCAAGCAGGGACTGCCGGCGCGGCACATCGCGGCCGTCACGTTTACCAACAAGGCCGCGCGGGAAATGAAAAGCCGGGTGTCAAAGTTGCTGGATAATCAATTGATACGCGGCTTGCGTGTTTCGACCTTTCATTCCTTAGGGCTGGAAATCCTGCGCAAGGAGCATAAAACGCTGGGTTATAAAGCGGCCATTACCTTGTTCGACGAACAGGACAAGCAGACTTTATTGAAAAACCTGATCAGCCACAGCGTAAATCAGTACGATGACGACCAGCTTGAGCGCTATGCGCAGCAAATCGGGCAATGGAAAAATGCCTTTGTCACGCCGGAACAAGCCGTATCGACAGCGGCCGCCGACCAGTATCCCGCCGCGATACTCTATGCCGATTACGCCCGCAGCTTAAAAGCCTACAACGCCGTCGATTTCGACGACCTGATTTTAATGCCCGTGTTGCTGTTCCAGCAGCATCCGGCCGTTCTCGAAAAATGGCAAAACAAGATCCGCTATTTGCTGGTCGATGAATACCAGGACACCAATGTCACGCAGTATCAATTGGTCAGGTTGCTCGCCGGCAACTTGGGGCGCTTTACCGTGGTCGGCGATGACGACCAGTCGATTTATGCCTGGCGCGGGGCTTCTCCGCAAAACCTTGCGCAATTGCAAAAAGACTACGCGCGCCTCCAGGTGATCAAACTGGAGCAGAATTACCGCTCGACCGGACGCATATTGAAAGTCGCGAACCACCTGATCGCGAACAATCCCCATGCCTTCGAGAAAAAACTCTGGAGCGAATTAGGCTACGGCGACCCGTTGCGCGTGTTAAGCCATAAAGACGAACAAATTGAAGCCCAGCAAATCGTCTCGGAAATCATCCACCACAAGTTCAGGACAGGCGGCCGTTACCAGGACTATGCGATTTTATACCGCGGCAACCACCAATCGCGGCTGTTCGAAAAAAGCTTTCGCGAAAACAATATCCCGTACTTTATCAGCGGCAGCACGTCGTTTTTTGCCTATGCCGAGATCAAGGATGTCTTGGCTTACCTGCGCCTGTTCGTCAACCCGGACGACGACGCCGCCTTTTTACGCATCATCAACCCGCCCCGACGCGAAATCGGCCCGACGACGCTGGAAAAACTCGGTGCTTACGCCAATGACCGGCATATCAGCCTGTTTGCCGCCAGCACGGAATTAGGGCTGGGGCAAAAGCTGTCCGAAAAATCGACGCAGCGATTGGGTCATTTCCATGACTGGGTGATCGATACCGCAGACCGTATCGAACGCGGCGATACTTTCGCCGTCATCGAGCAAATGATAGCCCAGATCGGTTACGAGCAATGGCTGCGCGAAAACAGCAAAACCAAGGAATCCGCCGAACGCAAGATGAAGAACGTCTATGAATTGATAGAATGGCTAAAGCGCATTGCCGAGAAGGAAACTAGCGGCGAGGCCGGTGGACAAAAGGGTCTGGCCGAAATCGTCGCCAAAATCATGCTGATGGACATAATGGAACGCAACCAGGAGGAGGAGATTAGCGATCAGGTCAGCCTGATGACGCTGCATGCTGCGAAAGGCCTGGAATTTCCGCATGTGTTCCTGATCGGCATGGAAGAAAACATTTTGCCGCACCAGAACAGCATAGAAACCGGCGCGATAGAAGAAGAGCGCCGCCTCGCCTACGTCGGCATCACCCGCGCCCAACGCAGCTTAACGTTTAGTTACTGCACGCATCGTAAACGCTACGGCGAAGTCAGCGAATGCGAACCCAGCCGGTTTTTAGGCGAATTGCCGGAGGATGACCTCGAATGGGCCAATAAAAAGCAACTGGCCCCTGAAGTCATCAAGGAGCGAGGCAAAGCCAGCATCGCCAACCTGAAAACAATGTTGTCGTAATTACCGGGGCATTCGATTATAATACGCGGTCACGCGCCCGTAGCTCAGCTGGATAGAGCGCAGCCCTCCGGAGGCTGAGGTCAGAGGTTCGAATCCTCTCGGGCGCGCCATTATCATTTTTGGGTCAGAAAAACCCTCTAACATATTGAAGGGTAAGGCTGTTTTTGCGGCTCGAAAAGTTTCATCAAAGCCTCTTAACGGCCTTCCACAAGAAGCGATTTTTTCCTTTAATTCAAATTTGCGGGCTTCCAAATCTTGGATGCGGCTTTCGTAAGCACGGATAACTGTTTCAGAATCCACATTAACAATACGATCGAGCAGTTGTTCAATCGCACCGTCGATTTTTTTGATTTCAGCGTTAAGGGACTGGCCTCGTGTCTTTTGTGTCTGAAGCCTATGGTCCCACAAGTCCTCAAACATTTGCCGAGCGAGTGCAAATAGCCCTTCAGTAGGTCTGAGTTTCTGTAGCAAGCCCTCAAATTCCCCTTCAATCGTATCCCTTAGGATCGATTTTCTATAGCTTGTACAACCTATTAGTGGGACACAAGTAATAAGGATAGCGTGCATGACGACCACTTGACCAGCAAGCGGTCAACGGCGTGCCGCAATGCCCGCAGAGCACAAATCCGCGAAGCGGAAAGTCTTGGCTTAAATTTTTACAAGCAGGAACCTTTGCCGTGCCATGCAACCGTGCATCAATTTTTCGGAATGCCTCATAGCTGATCAAAGCTTCATGGCGTCCGGGGCGGAGACTAACATCCCATTTAGGTGCTTCGACATATCCAGCGTAAACGTTGCGAGTCAACATTTCTGTAACCCGCTGGTTGCGAACGTCACCGTTACGATCACACGGATATTCAGGATGCGACTCCAAAAAACGTTTTACCTCGGCCTGTAATTTGGAAACGTCCTGACGCGTATCCCTCCAAGGCTTCTTGAATGATGGAAGCGAGCGGTTCATCGCGCACTAACATTTTTCCATGCCCCGATGTCCGTTCATAGCGATACCCCACTGGAGCCTGAAAAACCCAATAACCGTTTTGCAAACGAGCCCGCATCCTGTTTTTGGTTTGTTCACTATTTTTTTGGCGTTGGTTCACGCGCGCGCAAGATGTGCGTTGGACGGTAGTACAACGCACATCTTGCCAAAGGGGGCTGCAAACGCTGCCCCCTGTTGGATACCCCCGCTTTATGTCCCCGCCCAGCGTTGAGCTGGATCGATGACATGCAATCGTATCGCCGATTGATCACTCGCAGGGCTTGGAGAATTGCCTCTCCACCTGCACCGAACCATCCGAAACGTTTGGCCGTTTTATCGACCATTCAGGGGAGCTTCTAAAATAACCCCATGACCAAAGACGGCATTGCATCGCCCCCCCCTCGACACAACATTGAGGCCAACCGTGCATCGTTTGGATGACGTGGGTGTTTCGCCAGCGGATGGCAATTAAGGCGAGGCTATTGGTTGCGTGTATCTTTTAGTTGTGCTCTATGAATATTAGTGGGAAGCTTGGCTGGCATTGTTAATTCCCCGATTTTCCCTTATTCTCCCATAAAGAGATTCTGGTGAAGCGGCCATGAAAGATGAAATTTTGACCTTGAAAGAAGTCGCAGCGTACTTAAAACTCGCTGAAAAAACCGCCTACAAGCTTGCCGCAGAAGGCAAGCTTCCCGGCTTTAAGGTTGGCGGGAGTTGGCGCTTCAAGGCGAAGGACGTTGAACGCTGGATTGAAAAACAAAAATTGATTCGTAAAGAAAAATAACGAGTAGGGGCTATACCTGTTGAACGCCGTAGAAATCGAAGAAGCCATATCAAAATTGGCGGAGCAACCGTTTGACGCCGCTGAGTTTCCCTTTGCCTTTTTAGAGGCATTTGGCAATAAGGCCACAACAATCCAGCGCCTAAGAAACGGCAATACCAACAAGACCGATATGGCAGGCGCGGTGCTTCAGTACAACAACATTCACTTGGCTGTTTGCCCAAAAGGCGAGGTGTTGAAGACGCTGGAAAAACTGAAAGACAGCCCGGCCACCGCCCGCCAAAAGGCAAAATTCATCCTTGCTACCGATGGCGAAGAGTTTCAGGCCGAAGACCTGAACAGCGGCGATACCGTGGCTTGTGCATTTCAGGACTTTCCTAACCATTTTGGCTTTTTCCTACCCTTGGCAGGGATTAGCACGGTCAAGCAAATCACCGAAAACGCCTTCGACATTCGAGCCACCAGCCGCTTAAACCGTCTGTATATTGAGCTGCTAAAAGATAATCCGGCATGGGGCACGGAACAGCGCCGCCACGACATGAACCATTTCATGGCACGGCTGATATTCTGTTTCTTCGCGGAAGACACCGATATTTTCAATGGCGAGGGGCTGTTCACCGCCACCATTGAACAAATGAGCGCGAAGGATTCCGCCAACACCCACGAAGTGATCAGCGAAATCTTCCGCGCCATGAACACCAAGGTGGCGGACCGCGCCACGGCGAAGTTGCCGCGCTGGGCGGATACCTTCCCTTATGTGAACGGCGGCCTGTTTTCCGGCAGCACCGAAACGCCACGCTTCAGCAAAATTGCCCGCACCTATTTGCTGCATGTCGGCAAGCTGGATTGGCGGAAAATCAATCCCGATATTTTTGGCTCGATGATTCAAGCTGTGGCCGAAGATGAAGAGCGCGGCGCGTTGGGGATGCACTACACCAGCGTCCCCAACATTCTGAAAGTATTGAACCCGCTATTTTTGGACGACTTGCGCGGACAACTGGAGGCGGCAGGCGATAGCCCGCAAAAACTGCTGAACCTTCGCAAACGTATGGCGCGGATACGGGTGTTTGATCCCGCTTGCGGCTCCGGTAATTTCCTGGTCATTGCCTATAAAGAAATGCGCGCCATTGAAGCCGAGATCAAAAAACGCCGTGGCGAACCCGACCGCCGCTCAGGAATCCCGCTCACCAACTTTCGCGGCATCGAACTGCGTGATTTTCCGGCGGAAATTGCACGGTTGGCGTTAATCATTGCCGAATATCAGTGTGATGTGCTTTATCGCGGACAAAAAGAAGCCTTGGCGGAATTTCTGCCGCTGGATTCAGACAACTGGATTACCTGCGGCAATGCCTTGCGGCTGGATTGGCTGGCCATCTGCCCGCCTGCGGGTTCGGAAGTGAAATTGCTTGCCGACGATGTTTTTGCAATGCCTTTGGAGCAAGCGCAGATTGATTTTGAGAATGAGGGCGGCGAAACCTATATCTGCGGCAACCCGCCGTATCTTGGCTCAACATGGCAGGACGATGAACAAAAGAACGATCTGAAAGCCATATTCGGCCACCGCACCAAAACGTGGAAGTCGTTGGATTATGTGGCGGGCTGGTTTATGAAAGCGGCGGATTACGGCACGAATACCAATGCCGTGGCCGCATTTGTATCCACCAATTCCATTTGCCAGGGCCAGCAAGTGCCTATTCTTTGGCCGCTGATTTTCCAAACAGGACATGAAATTTTCTTCGCCCATACTAGCTTCAAATGGGCAAATCTTGCTAGCCATAATGCGGGGGTTACGGTCGCCATTATTGGCATTTCCAATCATGCAAGAAAATCCCGACACCTGTTTTCCATTGCCGATGACGGTACAACGATCCTGAAAGAGGTTGTAAATATCAATGCTTATCTAGTGGCAACGCAAAACGTCATGGTTGAAAAAGCACCAAAGGCAATTAGCGAATCAGTGGAAATGCTTCGTGGAAATATGCCTTACGATGGCGGACATCTACTTTTGTCAGAAAGCGACGTTTCTGAACTGGGGCTAACAGAAGGGCAGAGAAATAGATTTATTCGAAAAATCTATGGCTCTGCTGAGTTTATTCGAGGGTTGCAACGCTACTGCCTTTGGATAAAAGACCAACACCTTGAAGAGGCGATGGCAATCGAGCCGATCAGAAAGCGGATTGAAGGCGTTCGTGCAATGCGCCTTGCGAGCCGTGATAAAAGTGCAAACGACATGGCTGCACGCGCACATCAAATGCGAGAAATGAATATCGGAAAATCTCATACCATTGCCGTTCCAGCTATTTCTTCAGAAAATCGGAATTACTTGCCATGCGGTCTATTGAGCGCCCATGAAACAGTGACTAATAAAATTTACGCTCTTTACGACGCGCCACTCTGGAATCTGGCTCTAATCGTGTCGCGCCTACACTGGGTATGGATTGGAACTGTTTGTGTCCGTATGAGAACGGACTTCTCGTATTCCAACACCCTCGGCTGGAACACCTTCCCCGTTCCGCCACTCACCGAGAAAAACAAAACTGATCTCACCCGCTGCGCCGAGGATATTCTGCTGGCACGGGAAGCGCATTTCCCCGCCACCATCGCCGATCTTTACGACCCGGAAAAAATGCCCGAAAACCTCCGCCATGCCCATGACCGCAACGACGAAGTGCTGGAGCGCATTTATATCGGTCGCCGCTTCAAAAACGACACCGAACGGCTGGAAAAACTGTTTGATCTCTATACCAAAATGACAGCGGTGGATAAAAACAAACCCACAGGGAAATCGACAAAAAGGAAACAAGCGTGAGCGATGACTTGAGCGATAAATCCGCAAGCCTAATCCAGCCCCCGGCGGGTTACGCCGATTGGCTAAGCGAACTGAAAGCGCAAATACACGACGCACAACAGCGTGCGGCGCAAGCGATTAATTTAGAGCTAGTGGTGTTGTATTGGAAAATTGGCAACGCCATTTTGATTCGGCAAGATCAACAAGGTTGGGGGGCTAAAGTGGTGGATCGGTTGGCGCATGATCTGCGTACCACCTTTCCTGATATGCACGGGTTTTCTGTACGCAACCTTAAGTACATGCGGGCTTTTGCCCAGTGCTGGCCGGATATTCAAATTGTGCAACAACTGCTGCACAAATTGCCGTGGGGACATAACCTTGTATTACTGGACAAGTTGCCCGGCCCGGAAACGCGCCGCTGGTATGCCGCCCAAGCCATTGAACACAACTGGTCGCGCAATATTTTGGTCATGCAGATTGAAACCCGTCTGCTGGAGCGTAGCGGCAAGGCTGTGACTAATTTTCCAACCACGCTCCCTAAACTTCAATCTGATTTGGCGCGTGAATCGCTGAAAGACCCTTACCGTTTCGATTTTCTTGGGCTTACAGACGACTCGCAAGAGCGCGAAGTTGAAAAGGCTTTGGTCAAACATGTCACCGAATTTCTGTTGGAGCTAGGTGCGGGTTTTGCGTTTGTCGGGCGGCAAGTGTTGCTGGATGTGGGTGGCGATGAGTTTTTTATTGATTTATTGTTCTACCATCTCAAACTGCGTTGTTATGTGGTCATCGAAATTAAAGGCGGCAAGTTCAAACCCGAACACTTAGGGCAGCTTGGGTTTTATATGACGGCGATAGACCGTCAAATGAAAAACGAGCAGGACAACCCCACCATTGGCTTGTTGCTGTGCAAGAGCAAAAACAAAATCGTGGCGGAATATGCCTTGGACGATAAAAGCCAAGCTATGGGCATTGCCGAATACAAGCTGCTGGAATCCTTACCCGAAGAATTTCAAACCAGCTTGCCCAGTATTGAGCAAATTGAACGCGAATTGGCGGGCAGCGGCGGCTTATTGAGCGACAATGAAACCGAGCCGCTTGATAATTAACTCTTCTAACCATCGACACATTATGACTCGATCCATCCCTTCTGTTTCTGTAACCTACGCCCACAACGGCAGTTCGACCAAAGCCAATGAAATGGGTATGCGTGTGATGCAGGAACGCGCTTACGAAAAACGCGGTGAACAATATCTGTTGATAAAGTCTCCCCCCGCCTCCGGCAAGAGCCGTGCGTTGATGTTTATCGCGCTGGATAAGCTGCACAACCAAGGCTTGAAAAAAGCCATTATCGTGGTGCCGGAAAAATCTATCGGAGCCAGCTTTAATAATGAACCGCTAAGCCAATTTGGCTTTTGGGCGGATTGGGTTGTTGCGCCGCAATGGAACCTTTGTAACGCGCCGGGTGAAGATAACGGCGGCAAGGTCAGTTCTGTGAAAGCGTTTCTGGAAAGTGCCGATAGGGTTTTAGTCTCTACCCATGCCACCTTTCGCTTTGCCGTCGAGCGTTTTGGCGTGGCGGCATTTGATGATTGTCTGATTGCGGTCGATGAATTCCACCATGTGAGCGCGAACCCGGACAACAAGCTGGGTACTCATTTAGGCCAGTTCATCGCACGGGATAAGGTGCATCTGATTGCTATGACCGGCTCTTACTTCCGGGGCGATGCCGAAGCCGTACTCGCACCGCAAGATGAATCAAAATTCGAGGCTGTCACCTATACCTATTACGAGCAGCTCAACGGTTATCAATATCTGAAGCAGTTGGATATGGGCTATTACTTCTATGCCGGTGCCTATACCGATGAAATTCTCAACGTTTTGAACGCTCAAGAAAAAACCATCATCCATATCCCCAATGTCAATTCCCGCGAAAGCACAAAAGACAAGATCAAAGAAGTTGAGCATATCATCCATGAGCTTGGCGAATGGCAAGGTATCGACGCGCAAACAGGTTTTCATCTTGTCAAAACGCCTGATGGAAAAGTGCTTCGGATTGCCGATTTGGTGGATGACGACATCAAGCGCGATAAGGTCTTGTTATCGCTTCGCAATCCGGCTGAAAAAGATAACCGCGATTATGTCGATATGATTATTGCTTTAGGGATGGCGAAGGAAGGCTTTGACTGGATTTGGTGTGAACATGCCTTGACCATCGGCTACCGATCCAGTTTGACGGAAATTATCCAGATCATTGGTCGCGCCACGCGGGATGCTAAGGGCAAGGCCCGCGCCCGTTTTACCAACCTGATTGCAGAGCCGGACGCATCCGAGGAAGCGGTTATCGATGCGGTAAACGATACATTGAAGGCAATCGCAGCCAGTTTGTTGATGGAGCAAGTGCTCGCACCGAAATTCAACTTCACACCAAAAAATGGTGACAGTAAAGCAGTGGACGGTTTTGACTACGGTGCAGGCGGATACGATCCCGCCAAAGCGAATATCGGATTCAATGAAAGCACGGGGCAATTTCAAATAGAAATTAAAGGGCTTGCTGAGCCTAAGAGCAAAGAGGCTAACCGCATTTGCCAAGAAGATTTGAATGAGGTTATTGCCGCTTTTGTTCAGGATAAAACGACGCTTGAGCGGGGGTTGTTTGATAGCGAAATGGTGCCGGAGGAGTTGACCCAGCTCCGCATGGGTAAGATTGTGAAAGATAAATACCCGGAATTGACCGAAGCAGACCAAGAGACAGTCCGCCAGCACGCCATAGCCGCGCTGAATTTGACTCAACAGGCAAAAAAAGCGCTCAATTCCGATAACGGGCCGCAAAAAACCGTCAATACCGCGCTGATTGACGGCATCCGCAAATTTGCGATGGATGTCCGCGAGCTGGAGATTGACATGATCGATCAGATCAATCCATTCAGTGAAGCCTATGCGATTTTAGCCAAGGCCATGAATGAAGACAGCCTTAAACAGGTTGCTTCGGTGATTGCGGGCAAAAAAATTAATCTCACCATTGAAGAGGCGCGCGAGTTGGCAAAACGTGCGCTCAAATTCAAACAAGAGCGTGGGCGGCTGCCTGCACTCACGTCTCCCGATCCGTGGGAGAAACGTATGGCCGAGGGCGTGGCGTTCTTGCAGAAAAAAACGGTGGAGGCAACCAATGGCTGAAATGTCAGATCAAGAACTATTAGAAGCCCTGGGCGTAGCAACGAAAAATGCAAAACAATCCGCCCGCACGCCGCGTGAGGAGCGGATTATCGCTGGATTTGAAGACATTCAGCGTTTCGTGGATCAACATGGACGTATCCCTGAGCATGGCGAACATAACGATATATTCGAAAGATTGTACGCGGTACGTCTTGATCAAATCAGAGCCAACGAAGAATGCCGCAGTTTAGTTAAAGACATCGACTATCAGGGCTTGCTTAACGACACGCAGCGCGTCTGTGAACCCGATCAGGACTATAGCAGCGATGCAGAACTTCTCGCAGAACTTGGCGTTGAGCTACCGAAAGAAAGTGACGTCACGTTTCTCAAGCATGTAAAACCAAGAGCCGATATTAAGGCGGCTGAAGAAGTGGCCACGCGCAAACCTTGTGAGGATTTTAAGAAATTCAAGCCGCTGTTCGATAGCGTACAAAGCGAACTCAATGCGGGAGTAAGAGAGGCAAGGCTGTTAACAAAAAACGCTCAAATCAATCAAGGCGATTTTTTTATTCTCAATGGTCAGAAAGTCTATGTGGCTGAAATTAGCGATCAGCGCCTATACGGTTTCGACAATAACGATTATCGGCTACGCGTCATTTACGACAACGGCACCGAAAGCGATTTATTGCTTCGATCGCTTCAAAGGGCCTTAGACAAAGATGAGGCAGGAAGGCGGATTATTGAGCTTACAGTAGGCCCGCTTTTTTCTGACATTCTTGAAGCTGATGACCTGGCTAGCGGAACAATTTACGTTTTACGAAGCCAATCAGATCATCCGATCATAATGCAACATAGGGATGTTATTCACAAAATTGGGGTCACGGGAGGGAAGGTTGAGAAGCGCATTGTTAATGCGAAGCTTGATCCCACTTATCTAATGGCAGACGTTGAGATTGTTGCCACTTATGAACTTTACAATATTAGTCGCAGTAAGCTCGAAAACTTGCTCCATCGGTTTTTTGAGCCCGCCAAGCTTGATATTGAGATTGAAGACCGATTTGGAAATCCCATCGTTCCGCGTGAGTGGTTCCTTGTTCCGCTGTTCGTCATCGACGAAGTGATTGAGAAAGTCAAGGATGGGTCAATCGTTGACTACGTCTACGATGTAAAAAATCAAGAAATCAGGGAGAAGAAGTAGATGAGGATAGCATTCGTCGAAATCCAACACTTCAGGAAGCTAAGGAATGAGCATAAATTAATTTCGACAATAAGGCGATTGCTGAGATAAATTTAGCCAAAAATAAGTCTTTCCAAGCCTGAAAATGATTGAACCCTATTCAAAAGAAATTGCAGAACAAATGCAAGAGTTGTATGGCCGCTTACCCGAAAAAAGCAGGCGATTATATGCGGGAGTAGAAGCGTTAAAACTGCCCCGAGGTGGGGTCAGTTACATTGCCCAGCTGTTTGGATGTTCGCGCGATACAGTTGTGCGTGGCATCAAAGAGCTGGGTGAAGCCGAAACACTGAGCGGAAACAGCAGCAGGCAATCAGGGGGTGGTCGTAAACCCTTGCTTGAAAAGCGCCCTGATATTAATGACGTGTTTTTGCAACTCTTAAAAGAGCATACCGCAGGCGATCCTATGGATGAAAAAGTCAAATGGACCCACTTGACGTGTGCCGAGCTCGCCAAATTATTAGCCGAACAAGGGTTTAAAGTAAGCCATAATATCGTCAGGAAATTATTAAAAACGCATGGCTACGTGAAACGTAAAGCGTTAAAAAAAGTCTGCCGGCGGGCATGTGAACCGCAATGCCCAGTTCACGCGCATTGCCGAATTGAAAGCGGCCTATGAAGCCCAAGGCAATCCTGTCGTCAGCGTGGACACCAAGAAAAAAGAGCATATAGGTCAGATGTTTCGTGAAGGCGCGCTTTATACCACTGAAACTATTGAAGTTCTCGATCACGATTTTCCGTCGTTGGCAGACGGTGTAGCCATTCCACATGCGGTTTATACCCTGCCTTTGGCGGGCACAAGTGACATCGCTCGTAATGAAGCCTACGTCAGCATTGGCACCAACCATGACACCGCTGAGTTTGCTTGTGATTCGATCCGGTACTGGTGGAATAATTATGGAAAGCTGTACTATGCCTATGCAACGTCTATTTTAATGTTGATGGATGGCGGTGGCAGCAACTCGTCCAGGCACTACATTTTCAAACAAGAGTTACAGGCTTTGGCGGATGAGATTGGCGTTGAGATTCGGATCGCCCATTATCCACCGTACACCTCCAAATGGAACCCTATTGAACATCGCGTTTTTCCGCACATTACGCGTGCATTACAGGGCGCTATTCTGACCAGCCTTCAACTGACAAAGAAGCTAATAGAGAACGCATCCACTAAGGCGAGGTTAAAGGTGGTCGCCTGTATTCTTGATAAAGTGTATGCAACAGGCAGAAAAGTGGCGGCAGGATTTAAAGAATCTATGCGCATTGTTTTTGATAAACACCTTAGGAATGAGCATGAAACAAGTTGGGCACTATGATTTTTCGGACATCACGACTGCGCGTCCTCAAAGGACAGGCAGTCGTCATATTGCCGATATTATTTCATGCTCATTCCTTAGGCAATGGAACTATACCGCCGTCCCTGAAAAGACGGCTTTAGCAATTGACTAAGTTATTTTATGCTCATTCCTTAACTGCTGGTCTAAAATATGGGGAGTATCATACTTCTCCAGGGTAACCTTCATGACGGCATCACGAGCTGGACGCTCAACAAGAACTTTGCCGAAATCTTTAAGGGGTATGAACGTCCAGACGCGATAACAGCAACAATCTTCGAGCACCGTCCAACACCTTCTGAGGTCGTCTTGAACGTCGCTACGTTGTGGGAGGCAAATGAATTCAACGCCGCAGTGGCAGAATATCAGGCCGGAAACGGTTCGGAAGCGAAGGCCTATTCAGTCATAGGTCCAAGTCAGTCGGAAGTCGTGCTCGATGCGCAGTTGGCATATGGGGAAATCATCGCTTTTACTGGTCGCAGCAGTTCCTTTAAAGTGGACCCCAAAGTCCAGACAAAAAACACTTTAATTTAAGATAGAACTCTGTTCGCACTCCAGCTGAACGGCGCTGTCCCGATTTTGTGGCACGGGGTCTGATGCCTCACCCGTATCAT
>Ga0172373_10000488_pt1 | contig 65087 bp, 51 predicted proteins | sample Lak10m_2_FD_114546 | JGI IMG/M metagenome (GOLD analysis project Ga0172373, IMG submission 114546) | Freshwater microbial communities from Kabuno Bay, South-Kivu, Congo - kab_092012_10m | ecosystem: Environmental > Aquatic > Freshwater > Lake | place: Democratic Republic of the Congo... | reverse complement strand
TTGGCAGAATTGGAACCGTTTTTCACTATGGCGCTGGAGTAACAATAAGGGCAGTGCATCGGTGTGGGTATAGTTCAAGGAAAGTAATATTATGCCTCATCACTCGCTATTCAGGACTACCCCGGCGAGATAATGCTTGGGTGTCGTGAAATTGCTCGAATAACTGTTCCATGAGGCATTGAGCGCCAGCGCGGTCTTTTTTATCTGCGTCAGGGTGGCATTGTTCCGTGGGTCGGGGTCGTTGTCGGTGTAGAAGAAGCGGAAGTGACCGCTGGTGTAAGTTTTGGGCAGCAGCGGCTCCGAAAGAGCGATGATCGAATCGACGGTCGCGCGGGTCGCGGGGTCGATGGCGGGGTTTTTCAAGGCCGCAAACAGGACGCCGACCTCATAGCTTATCGATTGCCCGACCTCGCCCCGACTCGGGCGCGGCTGGCCCTGGGGCGGGAACAGGCGCTCGGCCAGCGCGATGATGGCGCCGTCCTCCCGCGGCACGTCGGGATTGTCGCCAAAGCTTGCGTTGAACGCCTCCGGGGTCATCACCTCGATGGTAATGCCCTGTGTCCTTTGAAATTGATAGGTATAAGGCTGCGCCATAACGGAGGTCATCACGTTAAAGGCAAGCACTATGGCCAGGGCTAACACTCGGGTTATCGTCTTCATGGTCGCGTCTCCGATGGTTATGGATAGAGGGTCACCGTCAGCCACCTTTTCGGCTGTCCAGGCCGGTTACCCCGGCGTCCGGCGCCACGCCCGACACTGCGGCCTTTCGCGGCCGCCGCCATGAACCCGGTGTGTCGCCGTCCCTCGGCGCTCTCCGCTCAAGGCTTGATCCGGCTCGCGCGCGCCACCGACGGTCGTCTCCCTGCTCCAGCGAGGGGCAGGCCCGTGTGAATCCCCCAGGAGGCCCACGGGGTATTGGAGCTTTGCGTTCGGAGCGCCGAGAATCTCTCCGAAAAAGGTGTGGAAATCCCATGGGCGATGTGGCCCAATTTCGGCGGAGAATGCGCCCCGGTGGGGGGCTTGTCAATGGATTCCGGGCGCGCGTTTAGGGACCTGTGAGGCTGTGTCAGGCCTTGAACGGCGGACGCTGTTAACGGCTTGCGGCGGGGTCCCTGGAATTGATCGTTCCCACGCTCCGGCGTCACGGCCATTAAGTTAGCCGTTCGCTGAGCGGAGTCGAAGCGAACTGACCACCGCCTTGGGTTCCCTTGGCTTCGACTCCGCTCAGCCAACGGAACCCAAGGCTTTGCCGTTCCCGCCTTAACGTAATGGCAGTGACGCTCCGGCGTGGGAATGCCGCCATCGACGCTCCAGCGTCGCGTTGCACATCGGGCCGCCGGAGCGGCCCATACCGCATTCCCACGCGGAAGGAGCGTGGGAACGATCAAATAGCGTGCGTAGTAGTGTGGATAAGGCGCGCCGCAGGGGCCGTGGATGCCGCCAGGGGCCGGAGCGCGCCGCATCCACCCTGCCGCGAAACCGGCGGGGTGGCGGGTTCGGTGGATGCGCTTCGCTTATCCACCCTCCAGAGCGGTGCGTGCCTTCCATGGTTTGCGCGGCATACCCGGGATGGAATCAACCCCCCCTGGTAAGAGACTTTGCGCCCACCCGAGAGGATCTCACTGAGAGAGCGCGATCAGATTGACCAGCCCCTGAAGCTGATGGGCTGTCCCCAGGGCCAGAACCTCGTCGCCCGGGGTCAATACCAACGTCGCATCCGGATTGGGTATGACTTGCTGGCCGCGGCGTATGACCAGAATGTTCGCTCCCGAATGATCCTGATCGCGAAGATATCCCAGACTTCGCCCCGCCATCATCGAATTCTCCCGCACCTGGATACCCTCCAGGTTCAGACATTCCTCACCGCGCGAGAGCACCGAATCAAAAAAATCGATGGCTTGGGCCGCCTGGATTATCGCTCGCTTGGGCGGGTGGAAGGGATACGCCAGCGAACGCAAGCCTGGCCCGATCACCTTTCATCACGGCCTGCAAGTCTTCACCAATATGTACTCAGGCTCGTGCCTGGCTCAGAACAGCCTGAAAAAATAGGACATATCCTTGCAAGGGTTTGAGCCGGCATGACAAGGATTAATATTTGTGTGCATACGGTAGCACTCCGGGGGGAGTGCTGGGCTGAGGGGATTTCAAATGAACCTTTACCAGGCCACATGTCCAGCGGGCGACTTGGCGCCTGTTATCGCCGCTTGCGATAGCGTCGATGCTCCATCATCGTACCGATGATCTGTATCGGCGTGCGATCCGAGCGCAGTGACGGATAGTCCTCATTGAGGGGGACCAGTTCGATCACCTGGACTCCCTGTTCGCCGAGACCGCGCGGCCGGTATTTCTTGAAGGTCGCTTCCTCGTTGCCGTTCTTGGCCACCACGAAATCGCCCGGATTCGGCTTCACATCAGGATCGATGATGATGATGTCCCCCTCCCGAAACTCCGGCAGCATGGAGTCACCCTGTATGGTCAGGGCGAACGTATGCGGTCCCAGATCCAGCCCGGTCATCAGGTAATCTTCCGCCGCCCCGGGGGCATAGGGGTCCACGACTTCGCTCCAGGGACCGGCCTGGACGAAACTGATGCGCGGCACACACTTGAAGTTCATCTCCACGTCCTGGACAGTGCCGTCCCCGGCGGATGCGCGGCCAGGCCGATCCGCCCCATCCTCCGCGCCAAGCTCATCCCAGCGGTCCATGGTCATCGGCGGCCAACCCAGCTTCGTCTCCAGCTTGCGGGCGGCTTTCTCGCCCAGATTCCGATGACCGTTGATCAATTGCGAGATATACGTGGTATCGAGCCCGTAATGGCGGGCGAACGCGGCGAGTGTCGGGAATTGCCCGATGGCCGAGCGCAAAGCGCTTAATCGAAGTGCATGAATGTCCATGCCCATACTGTCGCATAAATCGATAGCAAACGCGAATGCCCGATTGCTATCGGACTCTTTGATAGGGTCTATCCACAGACGCCAGGGCCTGAGCTATTGACCGTGTTGACCGCGTTCCCGCGTTCTCGCTGACGGCATTTTCGCTCGGGTGTTCCCATCGCACACCAGCGTGTGGGCGGGAGCGGGGCGGGATCACTGGCCAGCCTGCTCCAGCGTTTCCAGAAGGAAGAGGATTTCGGTGGCCATGCCGTAGTCCATTTCCGGGGCGTCGGCGAGGCTGCGGTCGCGGCGGCCGGCGACGATGGCTTGGAGGGCGAGGAAGAATGCTTGGAACAATGCGTTGGCGTCGGGACGGGCGGCGAGTTGCTGGATGAGGGTCGCGGCTTGGGCCGGGGTGCCGACGAGCAGGGATTGGGTCACGGCGAGGGCGATACGGCCCGCCGCGTCATGGTTCTCGCCGCCGTCGCGGCGGTAGGCGAGATAGCAGGCGATGGCCTTGCCCTTCGCCTCCGCGGCGGCGGCGGAGTTTTCGGCATCCGTCTCGATTTTGGCGAAGATGGCCCACGACATCCATGGCTGAGACGCGTGGCCGAACTGCGCGTTGCATTCGATTGCCCGACGGATTTCCTGCCGCGCTTCGTCGAGGCGATGGAGCTTGCGCAGCGTGTTCCCGAGATTGTTCCTTGCGAGGCCTTCATTCGCCAAGTCGCGGCCTTCGACATACTTGTCAGTGGCTTGCCGGTAGAAGGCAGCGGCCTCCTCCGGGCGGTTGAGGTCATAGCCATACAAGTTCCCTAGTTGCACGAGCGTCCTCGCCTGCCCGGCGACATCAACGAGCCGCACCTCGAGCGCGAGCGATTTCCGGTAGGCATCCTCCGCCGCTTCCGGCTGGCCCGCCCCCTGATACACTATGCCGGTCTGATGCCAGATTACGGCGACGGTGCCCGGTTCGTCCAAAGCGGTGAACCGCTCGCGCGCTTCGGTGTATGCCGCCAACGCCTCCTGGTAGCGACGCTGATTTATGCGGACGTTCCCGAGGTTGCCTTTGCCCACGGCGACCTCCCGGTCGGCACCGCGTTTCTCGTCGAGGCAGATGGCTTCTTCGTAAGTCGCCGCCGCTTCGTCGAGCCGGCCCAAGGCGCAAAGACAGTCGGCTTGTCCCGTAATGCAGGCGGACGCCATCCCTTCCGCGGCTTTGCTGGCACGTTCCTGGACCACGGTCTCGAAGCGCTGGCGGGCCTCGTCCAGCAGCGGCAGGGCCTGTTCCGAGCCGCCGGCCGTCTTCAACACGCGGGCCAGGAGCCAGCAGGCCATCGCCAGATCGTAATCGGCGCCGGGATACGCCTGTTCGCCCGCCGTCCGGGCGCGCAGGAGCAAAGCATGCGCGCCGTCGAACGCCTCGCGCAACCGCCCGCCGCCAAGTTGCTGCGCGATGCGGGTCCGCGCCGCTTGGAACCGCGCGTGGTTCCAGGCGTCGACCAGGGCCGCCGCCGCGGCGTCACGCACCTGCCCCACGCGCTCTAGTAGCCGCGGCTTGCCGAGCCCTTGCAGCAGGCTGTGGATCGAAGTGGCCAAGTCTATCGTCGCCTCCGCATCGCCCGCGCGTTGCACGAGGTCGAGCAGCGCAAACAGGTTCGGCAGCTCCAGCACCGTCAGCGTCGCCGCGAGTTCGGTGTTCTGGCGTTGCTGCTGATCGAGGAACCCGGCATACGCGCACATCTCCTCGACCCAGCGAGTCGTGAGCGCCTCGCGCTCCGTCCTGTCCATCCGCCCGCGCAGGGTGGGGCAGAGCGCGGGATTGAGCGTGAGATAGTGGTAGCGGTTCGGCGTCGCAAGCCCCGTCGCGATCAACTCGCCCGCCAGTGCGCCCACGTCCGCCACTTGCCACTGCGTCATCATGCGGATCACGTCCAGTTGCACACCACCGTGAAACACGCCGAGCACGCGCGCCCGGTCCCGGTTGGCGGGCGACAGGCGGCGGAGGGACAGCTCGACGCTGGCGAAGAGGGAGTGTTCGCGGCTGCCGGGGAACTGCCGTTCCATGGCGGCCATCAGTTCGACGAGTGCTACACGGGTAGCCTTGACGCCCAGGCTGCGCAATTCCGGGGCCAGCAGCGCCAGGGTGCGGGCGTGGCCATGGACGGCCTCCACGAGCGCCTCAATGGATTCGCGCGCGGCATCGGCCGCCCCCTCACCCCGGCCCTCTCCCCCGCTGGGGGCGAGGGAGATCGACGCATCGACATTCAGCGTGCGCTCGACGAGTTTCACGGCGTCTTCGCGGTCGAGCCGGTGCAGTTCGCGCCGGTGGCGGGGCGCGTCGAACGGCGCGGGCAGCGCCTCGCGGCTGGTGAAGACGAGGCGCGTGTCGCTCACCTGCAACAGGCGTTCGCACAGGGCGAGGATGGCCTTCAACTCGCGGCCCGCCTCCTCGGAAAGCGCCTCGGGCGTTTCGAGGTAGGGCGGCAGGAGGATGCTTTCCATGTTGTCCACCACGAGCAGCGTGGCTTGCTCGCCCAGCGCGCGCTCGATGGGCAGGATCGCCTTTTCCACATCATCGAACGCGGCGGCGGAGTAATTCTTCCCGACAAGCTGACGCCCGATGGCGCTGAGCACCGCGAGACGATTGCCGTCGGTTTCGACGGAAACAAACGCGGCGCGGCGGACCTGCTGCGAGCGCACCATCCAGCGGGCAAACTCGGCGGCGAGCGCCGTCTTGCCTTCGCCGCCCTGTCCGCGCACGACGGCGTAGCGGGAGGCCCTCACCCCCGGCCCTTCTCCCGCCAGGGGCGAAGGGAGAAGGAGCCGTTGGAGGGCAAGCAGTTCGCGGCTGCGGCCGATGAAGCCGGTTTCCGGCACGGGCGGCAGTCCGCCGAGGCGCGAGGCCAGGAGGGTCCGCAAATCCTCCCGCGTTTGTGGCGCGGGCGTGGAGCGGAAGAGTTGCGGGTCGTCCTTTTCCTGGAAGAGCACGGGGACAAACCAGTCTTCGAGCCGCAGCTCGCCCGCGCCGAAGATGCGCCCGCGAAAGGTGTCGTCCTTCAAGCCGCGCTGGCCGTCGAGCATGGCATCGCCCACGCGCTGGCCGCGGGCCAGCCCGGCGTAGAAGGTTTCCACAAACCGGCGCGCCGTCTCGACCAGCACGCCGTGGCTCATGGCCACGACGGAGGCCACGCCGCGTTGCAACAACTCGGAAGCGACGGACTCGGAGGTGTCTTCGGCCTGGGCGGTCTGACAGGCTTCAAGGAAGACCAGCGGAATCCGGTGGTCATTGAGGAGCGGGCCGAGCTTGTCGGTGAAGACCGTGACATGGCGGCGCTGGTCGAGCTTGTCCGTGTCGCGCGGATCCTCGAAGCACAGCCCGCCGAGGCCGACGCGGCGGTCATAGACGCCGTGGCCGTCAAAGTGGACGACGTGATACGGCGCGTGGGCGTCGAAGGCGCGTTTGAGTTCCTGGCCCAGGGCGTCAAACGTGGGCGGGCTGAGCACCTGAAGCCGCACGAGGCCGCCGAGTTCTTCCATGGCCTCGACCAGCGGCAGCGCGCTGGCGCGGTGATCGATGTAACCGCAGGCCTCGTCCTCCGGCCGCGCGGTGACGAGCAGGACGCGGATCGGCGCCGCCACCACGGCAAGGTCGAGCGTCCGCGTATTCGGCAGCCGCCGGCGGACGCGGGTGGGCTTCGCGCCTTGAAAGAGATAACCGTCGCCGTCGTGGAGCAGTTCCCACGGCAGGCCGAGCAGGAGCGTGGCGGCCTCGCGAACGGCGGCCGCTTCATCGGCCGGGGTTCCGGCTTCCAGCGTGGCATCCACGTACACGGAGAAGCGGCGGCCCGCGTGATCGCCGATCCTCGACCAGGCGTTGACGACGTTTGCCGTGTGCTCTGCCGGCAGGGCCGCTTCGTGCAGGAGCCGGCCCCATTGCACGAGGTTCTCCTCGACCTTGCGCGCGCGGTCGCGGAAGTAGTGGCTGGGCCAGATGGCGTATTTCTCCAGATACCAGCGCAGTTCCCCGGCTTCGATGGGACCGATGGGCGCGATCAGCCGCCAGCTTTGCGCGCTGGCCACTTCACGCTGTCCCGGCGTCGCCGGTTCATGGACGAGCCGGGCGCGGGCCGACGGGCGGCGCACGCCGTCCTGTTCGTGGAACTTCAAGTCGGTGAGTTCCAGGACGAGTTCCTCCAGCGGCTCGGCGGCAGGCTGTGGCGGGACGGGGACTTCCGCCGGGCGCCGTTGGCCCATCGCCACGAGGATCGGATTTATCGCCGCTTCGACCCCGCCGGCGGCGCTGCTCACGGGAATGTAGAGCGGCTCATCATCGAACAATGCTTCCAGGACGCCGAGCTTGGTGTCGTCCAACGAAAGCAGAAAGACCCGGAATTTCTCGCTGCCGCGCTGTTGCTGCACGGCGAGCGCGTGCCGCAGTTCCTGACCAACCCACCTGGCCTGCAAGGAATGCGGGCTGACCACGAACGCCACGGCCGATGACTTTTCGATGGCGTCCTGGATTGCCGGCCACAACGGGTCGCCGCCGCGCAGCTCGCGCGAATCTATCCACACGTCCTGCTTCAGGTCGGCGAGCGTCCAGCGGAGTTCGCGGACAAAGTCTTTGTCCAGTGAGCTATGGGAGATGAAGAGTTGGGTCATGTCTCAAGCTCCGGGGTTGTTCACCCCTCCGATCCGGCGTTCTCGCGGGCGGCGGCCCGCCGCTCGCTCCAGCGCTGGGTGATGACGTAAAACACCGGCACGAAGGGGATGGCGAGCAGGGTCGAGGCGAGCATGCCGCCGAACACCACGGTGCCGATGGCCTGCTGGCTGGCCGCGCCGGCGCCGCCGGCCTTGAGCAGTGGGACCACGCCGAGAATGAAGGCAAACGAGGTCATGATGATCGGCCGGAAACGGCGGCGGGTCGCTTCCACCGCCGCCTCGGCTAGGGGCATGCCCTCCTCCCGCAATTCCCGGGCGAACTCGACGACCAGGATGGCGTTCTTGCTGGCCAGGGCGATCATCAGCACCAGACCGACCTGGGTATACAGGTTGTTGTCGAAGTGCCGGGTGATCTGCGCCAGGATGATGCCGACCAGGGCCATGGGCACCACCATGATCACCGCGAGGGGGCTGGACCAGCTCTCGTATTGAGCCGCCAGCACCAGGAAGACCAGCAGCAGCGACAGGGCGAAGATGAGATAGGCGGTGTTGCCCAGCAGTTTCTGCTGGTAGGCGGTGGCGGTCCAGTCGAAGGCCATGCCGTTGGGCAGCACGTTGCGGGCGACCTCCTCCATGATCTGGATCGCATCGCCGCCGCTGAAGCCGGGGGACGGCGCGCCGAACAGGGAGGCGGCCGGGTAGAGGTTATAACGGGTGACCAGTTCGGAGCCTACCCGCCGCTGCACATTCAGGAGTGTGCCCAGCGGGATCATGGCCCCCTGGGTGTTGCGCACGTTGAGATTCTTGATGTCATCCACGCTCTGCCGCCAGGGCGCGTCCGCCTGGACGTAGACCTGGAACGACTGGTCGAATTTGGTGAAGAGGTTGACATAGGACGACCCGAGGAAAGCTTGCAGGGTGCCGAACACGTTGTCCATGGGCAGCGACAGCGACTGCGCCTTGACCCGGTCTATATCGAGATAGAGTTGCGGGCTCTGGGCGCTGAAGGTCGTGCCCAGGAAGCCCAGGCCGCTCTGGGTGGACCCGACCCGTTGCAATTCCAGGATGGTCTGCTGCAACTCGGGCAGACCCAGGCTGCGGCGGTCCTCGATCATCATCTGCAATCCGCCCGCCTGGCCCAGGCCCGCGATGGGCGGGGGCGTGACGGCCACGATGCGGGCCTCCTGGATCGCGTCCATGCGCCGTTTGAGTTCGGCGAGGATCACCTTCTGGTTGAGCGCTTGCCCCCGCTTTTCCCACTTGTCGTACACGGCGAAAATGCTGAAGGCGTTGGAGAGGTTGGCGGCGTCGAGCATGGAAAAACCGCCGATGGTGACCCAGGCGGCGATGCCCGGAGTGCTCTTCAGTTCCGCCTCCACGCGCTTGACCGTCGCCCTCACCCGCGGCTGGGCGGCGCCTTCGGGCAGCTTGCCGACGACGATGGCGTAACCCTGATCCTCGATCGGGAGAAACCCGCTCTGGTGATGGGCGAACAGCCAGAAGCCGGCGGCGACGATGGCGAAAAAGACCAGGCTCATGCTGGCCGTGTGGTTCACCATCCAGCGTACCAGCCGCGCGTAGGCGTTTTCGACCCGGGCATAGCCCCAGTTGAAGGCCCGGTAGAAGGCGTTCGGCCGGTAATCGGCCGGTCGCGGCTTGAGGTAGAGCGCACACTGCGCGGGCTTCAGCGTCAGCGCGTTGATGGCGCTGATGATGGCCGTGGCGGCGATGACCAGCGCAAACTGGCGGAACAACTGCCCGGTGATGCCGGGTAGAAAGGCGGCCGGCAGAAACACCGCGGTCAGCACCAGCGTGATGCCGATGACCGGGCCGGTCATCTGGCTCATGGCCTTGATGGCCGCGTCCTTGGGCGTCATGCCCTGCTCGATGTGATGGGAGGCATTCTCGACGATGACGATGGCGTCGTCGACGACGATGCCAATCGCGAGGATCAACGCGAACAATGTCATCAGGTTGACCGAGAAACCCAGCATCGCCATGGCGGCGAAGGCGCCGATGATCGTGACCGGCACCGTGGTGGCGGGCACCAGGGTGGCGCGCCAGTTCTGCAGGAAGATGACCACCACCGCCAGCACCAGGAAGCCGGCCTCGTAGAGGGTTTCGTAGACGGCGCTGATCGACTGCTGGATGAACTCGGTGGTGTCGTAGTGGATGGCGTAAGTCAGGCCCTCCGGAAAAACCTTGGTCATGTCCGCCATCGCCGCCCGCACCTTTTTGCCCAGGTCGATGGCGTTGGCGCCTGGCAGGGCGTAGACCAGGATCTGCGCGGCCTTGTGCCCGCTGACGCCGGCGAAGTTGGTGTACATCTGCTGGCTCAGCTCGACCCGGGCGATATCCTTGACCCGGACGATCTGCGCCGCCTGCCCGTCCCGCGGGGGGATGGTCTTGACGATGATGTTCTCGAACTCGGGCACCTCGACCAGCCGGCCCAAGGCGTTGACCGTGAGCTGGAAGGCCTGATCGTCCGGCACGGGCGGGCCGCCGAGCTGACCGGCCACCACCTGGTTATTCTGCTGCCGAACGGCGTCCGCGACATCCACCGTCGTCATGCCGTAGTACTTGAGCCGCTCCGGATTCATCCAGATGCGCATGCTGTAGGACCCGGCGCCCAGCACCTTGATCTGGCCGATGCCCGGAATCCGGCCCAGCGGGTATTGCAGGTTGATCAGTGCATAATTGGAGAGATAGGTTTCGTCATAACGCTCATCCTCGGAATACAGACTGACCGCCATCAGGATATTGGTCGAAACCTTCCTCACGCTGATCCCCTGCTTCTGCACCGCGTCGGGCAACTGCGCGAGTTGGCCGTTCACCAGGTTCTGTACCAGGCTCAGGGAGGCATTCAGATCCGTCCCTACCCTGAAGGTGATGGTGAGGATGTAGGTGCCGTCCGACCCGCTGGTCGAGGACATGTAGATGGAGTTTTCCACCCCGTTGACCCCTTCCTCGATCGGGATGCCGACGGTCCGGGCGATGATTTCGGCGCTGGCTCCGGGATAGCGGGTGACGACCTGGATGGTCGGCGGAACGATGTTCGGGTACTGGGCGATGGGCAGATTCAGCAGGCTGACCAACCCGAGGATGATGGTGACGATGGCGATGACATTGGCGAAGATCGGCCGCTCGATAAAGAACTTCGAGATCATGGCCGGCGTTGCTCCGCCCCAGCCGGCGTCGGCCGCACCGTGTGCCCGGGGATGGCCCGCGCCTGGCCGTTGACGATGACATTGTCCTGCGCGGTAATACCGGCATCGATGGCATACTCGCGACCCACCTGGGGTCCCAGGGTCACCCCGCGCCGCGACACGACGTTCTGCTGGTCGACCACCAGCACGTAGGCGCCGCCCTGGTCATAGCCGATGGCTTCCTCGGGCAGCATCAGGCTGTTCCACAATCCGGAGCGTTCGGCCCGGATGCGCGCGAACAGCCCGGGCAGAATCCGGAAGTCGGGATTGGGCAGGGTCGCGCGTAACTGCAGGGTGCCGGTGTTGGCGTCGATCTGGATGTCGGCGTAGTCGAGTGTCGCCCGGTGTGGATAGCCGCTCTCGTTAGCGAAACCCACGGCAACCGGTACGTTCGGCGGCCGGGTGCTCTTCTCGGCGGCGGCCGGATCCTCCCGGCGCACGCGCAGGAGGTCCTGCTCGCTGATGGTGAAGTAGACGTAGATCGGGTCGATTTTGTTGATATCCGCCAGCACGGTCTCCTCACCCGCGCCCACCACGTTCCCGGGATCCTTGTAACGCCGGCTCACCCGCCCGCGGAACGGCGCCCGCACCGTCGTGTAATCGAGGTTGAGTTGGGCCAGTTCGACCTGGGCCTCGGCCGACATCACCTGGGCCTGGTCGGCATCGCGCTCGTAGTGCCAGCGATCGACGTCCGTCTGCGCGGCGGCCTGGTCCTTCAGCAGGCCGGTGAAGCGCCGGAATTCGGTCTCCGCGTGCAGCAGCCGCGCCTTGGAAGCCAACAGTTGCGCCTGCGCCTCCTTGAGCTTGGACTGGTAGGTGTTCTGCTGGATGATGAAGAGCACCTGGCCGGCCTCGACGATGTCGCCTTCCTTGAACAGGACCTTCTCCAGAAAGCCCTCGACACGGGCGCGCAATTGCACCGTGTACAGCGCCTGGGTGTTGCCGGTGAATTCCAGGGCGCGGGTCACCTGGCCGGGCCGGGGATGAGCCAGGGTCACCTCGGGCGGCGGCGGGGGCTTGAAGGCATTGGGGTTATCGCAGGCCGCGAGGCCCGCGGCCAGCAGAATCGCCAACCGTCGCCCCCCGCGGCGGTATTGCTCGTACTCGCGCATCACGCTTGCTTCCTCATCATGCCTTGAATCCTCCGCATCCCTCACCATTCGGGCGCCCTGACCGTGCCTTGGGCCGGTCCCTCCGGCACGGGCATGGGCGCCAGCAGATCGCCCCAGTCGGTGCGCCTGGCCATCGCCGCCTTGATCGGCTCGGGGACGAAATCATGCCCCTCCCGTATCCGCCAGCCTCCGCCCAGCCCCCGGTAGACCGAAACCAGGCCGGTGGCGATGTCGCCCAGGGCGGCGGCGAAGTTGTCTTGCTGAGAGAGCAGTGATTGCTCCGCTGTCAGCACCGTGGTGAAATCGGCGATGCCTTCCTTGTATTGCAGGGTGGCGAGATCCAGCGAACGCTTGGCCGCCGCCGTGCTCTGAGCCAGATATTCGGCGGCGTCCTGGGCCTTGAGAAAGGCGATCAAACCATCCTCGACCTCGCGCTGCGCCTTGAGTACGGTGTTCTGGTAATCGAGCAGGGTCTCCTGGAACTTGGCGTCCTGGGCCCGCACCTGGTTGGTGATCTGGCCGTAATTGAAGATATTCCATTGCACGGCGGGCCCGAATCGGTAGAACTGGTTCCCCCACTGGAACATGTCCCCCAGACTCGCACCCGCGGCGGTCGAGGACACGAAGGAAAAACTGCCGCTGAGCGAAAAGGCGGGGTAGAGGCTGGCCTTGGCGATACCGATCTGGGCCGACTGGGCCTGCGCCTTGTACTCGGCTTCGCGGATGTCAGGCCGGCGTCGCAGCAGGTCGAGCGGGATGCCCACGGCCACCTGAACCGGCGGCGCCGGGATTCGGGCATGTTGCTGGCCCGCACCCAGGGGCTGGTCCAGTGCGTTGGGCGGCATGCCCATCAGGACGCTGAGAGCGTTCTTGGCTTGGCGAAGCTGCCCCTCCAGGGCCGGAATCGAGGCCTGGGTGCCGCCCAGTACGGTGCGGGCCTGTTCCACATCCCGCAGTGAGGAACTGCCGCCCCGGTGTTTGGCCTCGGCGATGCGCAGGTTGCCGAGCTGAGCCTGGACGTTGTCGTGGGCGATGTCGAGCTTCTTTTCCAGGGTGCGAATGCGGATATAGGTATTGGCGACATCGGCGGTGAGGGTCACGATGGCGCTGTCGTAGGCGGCAATGGCCGAGAGGATCTGGGCATCGGCGGACTCGATCGCGCGGCGGAGTTTGCCCCAGATGTCCAGTTCCCAACTCGCGCCGACCCCGAGCCGGCTCCACCAGAAAGGCCCCAGTCCGCTCGTTGCGCCCGGCAGTCGCTCGCTGGGTCCGTTGTTCGGCAAGTGGATGTAATCGGTAAACCCCGTCAGGTTCTGCTGCTGGGGATAAAAGTCGCCGACCGCGATGCCAAGTTGCGCCCGCGCCTCGAGGATGCGTAGGCCGGCCACCTGAAGCGGAAGGTTCTGCCGGTACGCGGTGACGATGAGGCGGTCGAGCACCGGATCCTTGAACAGCTTCCACCAGGACCGGTCATCGGCGGCGCGGCGGCTGATGCGCGCGTCGCCTTGTTCCAGCCAGTCCTTGCGGGAGTCGCTGCCGGGTTTTTCGAAGTCCGGCCCGATCAGGTAGCCACAGCCGCCGAGCACAACCAGCGTCGCCGCCAGCATGCCGGCCAAGAGCAGCCTACGCAACATCCGCGCCTGCCGCCCCGGCATCGCCGCCCGAGGGGGCATCAAAGCGGGTTCCATCATGAAGCCGATGGCGGCGGGTGGCCGCCGATTACTGAATCGCGGCCGTATTCACTCATCGCGCTCCCGCGACCAGAACGACGAAACTCCGCTCCCGCACCAGCACGGCCGATCCCGCCTCCAGGCGCGAACCCTCTTCCGGGACGACGATATCCTGAGGCGGCGGGGCGCTGGTATCGACCAGGCGTATCCATTGCCAACCTTCTGGCAGGCAGGGGCTGCGGAATTGGATCCGGTCCGGTACCGGGTTGGCGAACAGGCACAGATCCGGCGAATTCTCCCCGGCGTGAATGTGGCAGCCCAGCGCCGCATCCTGGGTCCAGTCGGGCTCGTGGCCATAGGGGTTGAGCCAGGTGACCTCGTCGGGCCGATAGAAGCGCGCCTGTGAAAGGACGGGGTAACGACGACGCAGGGCGATCAGCGAGGTGACAAAGCGATGGAATTCCGTGTTCCTCCGCGGCAGACCCCAATCGAACCAGGAAACCTCGTTGTCCTGGCAGTAGGCATTGTTGTTGCCATACTGGGTACGGCAGAACTCGTCGCCGCCCAGCAGCATCGGTACTCCCCGCGAGAGGAACAGGGTTACCATGAAGTTCTTCATCTGTCGCAGGCGAAGCCGCTGAATGTTCGGGTCGGCGGTCTCGCCCTCGCAGCCGAAGTTGACGCTGTGATTGTCGTTCGACCCGTCCCGGTTATCCTCGCCATTGGCCAGGTTGTGCTTGTGCTCATAGCTGACCAGATCGGCCAGGGTGAAGCCATCATGACAGGTGACGAAATTGATGCTGTGCACCGGGACCTTGCCGCTGTGCTCGTAGATGTCAGCGCTCCCGCAGAGGCGGCTGGCGAAGGCCCCGGCCATCCCGGGATCACCGCGCCAATAGCGACGCACATCATCCCGGAACATGCCATTCCACTCGGACCAGCGTTCGCCCGGGAAACGTCCGACCAGGTAGGCGCCGCCGGCGTCCCAGGCTTCGGCGATCAGCTTGACGCCGCGCAGGATCGGGTCTTCGGCAATCTGCTCCAGCAGTGGCGGGTTGGCCACCAGGCTGCCGTCGCGGTCGCGGCCGAGGATGGACGCGAGATCGAAGCGGAATCCATCCACATGCATCTCCACCACCCAATAACGCAGACATTTCAGGATGAAATTGCGCACCACGGGATGGTTGCAATTGATGGTGTTGCCACAGCCCGAATAGTTCTTGTAGAGGCGCTTGTCGTCCTTCAGGATGTAGAAAATGCTGTTGTCGAGACCGCGAAAACTCAGGGTCGGACCGGTCTCGTTGCCCTCCGCCGTGTGATTGAACACTACATCCAGCAGCACCTCGATGCCAGCCTTGTGCAGCGCCTTGACCATGGTCTTGAATTCATCGACCTGGCACCCCGGATAGAGCCGGGAGCCGTAACCCTCGCAGGGCGCGAAAAAAGCGATGGTGTTGTAGCCCCAATAGTTGGTCAGCCGCTTGCCGTTCGTGGGATTGACGGCGGTCAACTCGTCCGGGTTGAACTCCTGCAGCGGCATGAATTCCACCGCGTTCACGCCAAGTTCCTTGAGGTAGGGAATCTTGTCGATCACGCCCAGGAAGGTGCCCGGACTGCGCGCGCCAGCCGAAGGGTGGATGGTCAATCCCCGCACATGGGTTTCATAGATGACCAGATCGGACCAGGGATGGTGGAGCGGACGGTCGTCTTCCCAATCGAATCCGTTATCCGTGACCAGGCATTTGACGATGGCCGGGGCGCTTTCACAGACGGCCTCACCCGCATATCCGGTCTGGCAGATCGCGCCAAAATCGAGCTTGCGCGGGCTGGTCAGCGCTGTCGCGCAGGGATCGATCAGGATATGACTGGCATCGAAACGATGCCCGCGTTCCGGTTGAAACGGGCCATCGACCCGATAGGCGTAAATCAGACCCCGCCCGGCCCCGAGGATCCGGATGTGCCACATGTCACCCGTCTTGTAGTGTTCAGGTTCCAGTTCGATGGTCTGCACGGGTGAGGCGGCGTCCACATGATCGAACAACAACAACCATACCCGGGCGGCATGCCGGGAAAAGAGTGAAAAATTCACCCCATCCTTGGCCAGATGCACACCTTGCGGTAACGGGGAACCCGGGACATACGCGTAGGGCGTTTGCGGCGAGGGCAATCGTGACTGAGGGGGCTTGACTAGCATGTTGGCAGACTCGTCATAAACTCACATTGAATGTAGCGGGTGACAAATCCAGGGCATCATCGACAAGCAGGATTCACCCTCCCCCGGCCCTGTTCCCTGGCCACCCGTCGTTCACACAGGTATGGATGATAGCATCCAGCCCGCGCCGAACAATCGAGAAACGTGCCAACCCTCGTTTTCAGGCTATCGATTCACCCTTTAGCGATAGGCGCCCGGGCGGCCCGGAACTATCGGTATACCCCTTGTGCGCCGACGATTTCCTTGGCCATGTCCCGATTCAGCCGGGCCAGGCACTGACTCTGCGCCTCGACCATAACGGCATAATCGCTGGTGGAAGCCGGGAGATTGCAATCAAATTGAAAATTGCGTGTTTCCTGACTCCCTGGACGCAGCGACCAGAGCGCGCTCATGCGGACCTGCCCTCGGGCATCCACATGCATTTCCTGCAGCGTCAGGGCGATCTGGATATCCGGTTTGGGTTCCCGCGGCCAGGGATGCATGACAATCCGAACCGCCGGCAGGTCATTCGCGAGATTCCTGGCCGTCACCCGCGCGATGTTATCGTCCAACCGCTCGGCCCAGCGGTGCCCCTCCGACAAGCGATACTCCTGGCCCGAGGCCGCCGTAACGATCTGGGGGCGATCCAGGTAAGCCGGTATGCGAATGGGCCCCAAGCCCAGTAATGGACCCTCGCCGACCCTGCGGTTGGCTGCTCGCGCCTCCTCGGCTCGCAGCATGTAGAACTGATCGGGTGGACTGGAGCGAAAACATCCAACCAATCCCGCCAATCCCAGAAGCAGAATGATGCCTCGTAACCATGCCTTGACTGCCGTCGCCTGGATGCTGTTGGTACTCAACGAACTCTCTCCAAAATCAATCCCATCAAACAAAGTTCCACGACCGTGGATTCACCCGAGATACCGGGAGCGCGGGCCTCCCGCGCGCCAACAGTGGTCACGACTCCCATCGGGCAAACCCCACCGTACCCGCACAAGTCACTCTCCCGCTCCTGGGAGAGTATTGGGTCACTGCCATTCAGTGAGCCGTTCGCTGAGCGGAGTCGAAGCGAACTGACCAACCACCGAGGTTCCCTTGGCTTCGACTCCGCTCAGCCAACGGAACCTAACGCCTTGCAATTCCAGCCTTTTAACGACCGGGCTGGGGTGGGGGAATTCAACATGAAGTTTTCTTACCTTCGCTTTCTATCGTTATCCATGATGCAGTGACTTTCACGCGCACCCAATCCCTTTCCCTCTGATGAGGATAATAAAATCGATGCCTTGCAAGCAGTGAAGATACCTTTGGGCAAACTCCCGCGTTTAACGCTCATGCCCCTCGTCCGGTTTGCCGAACACGACTGAATCAGGGTGACGTTCCAGATAATCCGTCAAATCCCTGAGTGAGCGGGCGGCGCGTCGCAATTCCACTACCGAAGCTTGAAGCGCGGAATCCTCCCCGGTGGCATCGGCGATATTGGCTGCCGCCGCCTGCGTTGATTCCAGTGTCTCCGTCGCCTTCAGCAGCGTCTGCTCGGCCGCCTTCATCACGGGCACGACATGATCCCGCGCCGCCTTCACCAGACTGGTCGTTTCACGCGCGGTGGCGCCAATATCCTGGGATGTCTCCTTCAGGCTGCCCAGGGTCTCATCCATCCGACTGAGCATTCCGGGTACCTGTCGATCGAGTGACTGGACCAGATGCCGCGCATCCAGCATGGCCTCGTTCAAGGCCTTGCGCGACTGTTTTGCCTCTGCCGATCCGACCAGATTCCGCACCTCGGCCAGCGTGACCGCCACATCATCCACCATGGCATCCAGAGGCATGGTCCTGATTTTCTTGAGCACATCCTCGAGCGTGGTCACCACCTCATCCACTGTCGGCGGTATGGAAGGCACCTCGGGCATGTCGCGGTAATTCTGTCCGGTCAGCCGCACCGGCTGATAGGGATAAAAATTGAGGTCGACATACAACAATCCGGTCAGGATGCTTTGGAGTTCCAACCGCGCCCGCAGACCGGCCTCGATCAAGTGCTTCAGCTCTTCCCGTATCTCGCTGGACGAAAAATAGGATAGTTTGAGTGGCAAACCTTCTGGCGTGGTCAAGCGCAGGGGATCGATTTCCAACACTACTGGCTTGGTCAGACGCTGTTTGTCCAGGTCCAGTTGCAGGCCGATTTCCTTGACCAGTCCGACCTGAACACCCTGAACCTTGACCGGCGCGCCCACATTCAGCCCATTCAGTGAGGTATCGAAAAAGACCACCCATTCAATCTTGGGCTTGAAAAACTGATTACCGCCAAACAGCAGTAACGCCAGAATCAGCAGACCCAATCCCGTAATCAGAAAACTGCCAATGGCCATCGCGCTGACCGGCTTGCTCATGACAGGGTCTCCGGCGCGGAATGATCCCGGGTCAAAAACCGCAAAACCTTGGGATCCCGCGACTCTTTCAGCAATTGCAGCGGCGGTCCGGCGGCGATGGCCGTTTTGGTTTCGGGATCGAGAAAAATCGACTGCGTGCCTATTGCGAAAATGCTGGCCAGTTCATGGGTCACCATGACCACCGTGGCCCCCAGACTATCGCGCAGACTCTTGATCAGGTCATCCAGCAACTTGGCGCTAACCGGGTCCAGCCCTGCCGAGGGCTCGTCAAAAAACAGAATCTCCGGATCCAGCGCCATGGCCCGCGCCAGTCCGGCCCGCTTTTGCATGCCACCACTGATTTCGGAAGGATAATAATCCTCGAAACCCGCCAGCCCGACCAGAGCCAGTTTGTAGGAAACGATACCATCGATCTGGCGCCGGGTAAGGGAGGTAAACTGGGCCAATGGCAGGGCGACGTTTTCGGCCAGGGTGAGGGAACTCAGCAAGGCCCCGCTTTGAAACAACACCCCGATTCGCCGCATCAGGGTTTCGCGAACCGACGCCCTGGCTTGCCAGAAATCCTGCCGGCCGTACCAGACCGTACCGCTGGCCGGTGGCTGCAAACCGATCAGGTGCATCAACAGGGTGCTTTTGCCGCATCCGCTGCCGCCCATGATGACGAAAATGTCGCCGCGCCGGACGGAGAAATTCAGATCGCGTTGAATCAGCAGATCGCCATAGGCCAGGGTCAGGTTCTTGACTGTGATGACGGACTCGGTCATGGCGCCTACATCCTCAAATGCCCAGCCGGTCACAGATCAGGGTCACGATCGAATCGGCGATCACGATGAACACGATGCTGGTGACCACGGCGGAGGTCGTGGCATTACCCACCGCTGAGGCGCTGCGACCGCATTGCACGCCGCGAATACAGCCCGCCAGGGCGATCAGAACGCCGAACAGCGCGCCCTTCGACACACCAATCAGAAAATCCGGCAGATGCACCGACTCAATGGTGCGATGCAGGTACTGCGTCAATGGGATGTCAAAAATGCCGATGCTGACCAGGCCGCCTCCAACAATCCCCATCAGGTCGGAAAAAAGGCACAGGATGGGCATGACCAATATCAGGGCCAGCATGCGTGGCAACACCAGAAATTCAATGGGCGAAAAACCCATCACCTTGAGAGCGGAAATTTCCAGGTTGACGTTCATGGAACCGATTTGCGCGGCGAAGGCCGCGCCCGAACGGCCCGCCATGATGATGGCCGTCATGAGCGCACCCATTTCACGCGTCATACCCAGCCCGACCAGATCGGCAATGTAAATCTGCGCGCCAAACAAGGCCAACTGCACCGCGCCGACGAAGGCCAGGATCAGCCCCACCAGCAGGCTGATCAAGGCGACGATAGGCAAGGCCGAGGGACCACAGTCCTGAATCTGCAACCATAGATCAATCCGCCGAAACCGCGGTCGTCGCGCGAGCAGCGCCATGCCCGTGAGGGTGATTTCTCCGATGAATCGGGTGATGAACAAGGCATCCCGCCAGAGGATGCGTGCTCCTTCGCCAAATTCAGCGATCCAGAGCGTCCGCCGGGCGATACGCCGATCCCCCTTGCGCTCGGGCACCGCCGCGGCCAGTTTCAGCAGCGCCTGGACACCTTCCGGCAAGCCGGTAACATCCACTGCCAGTTCCCGCTGGGTGCAAGCCCGGCTGAAATCGAGCAGAAACGTCATTAACAGACTGTCCCACTGCCCCAAGGCCGCACCATCGAACCGTATGCCTGTCACGCCGGGCCACTCGCCGACAGCCGCCAACGCCGAATCGGCACGGATACCACCAGCCTCCGCAAGACGCCAGTCACCAGCCAGCGACAATAACAGTCGCCCCTCACCATCACTGACCAGGGACCATGTCGGAGCAGCCATTAAAAGGGAATCATCATTTTCAGCATGTGTCCATCATACACAAACCGAGGGCAGCCCAACCGCTACAATGACCGTCCCCAATCCGAAATAATTGGAAATTATCCCCTACCGGACTGATCCAATAGAGTCCATTCGGGATACAATGCCCTTAGATAACAGCCAAATGTATACCGCTGGAGCTTAATACCTGTGTCCGGGCCTCATGACATTTTCATCTGCCATACCGCGACGTCAGCCGCTCACGTCAAGCGCCTGACCGCCGCCCTGGCAGCGCGCGGAATGTCCTGCTTTACCTGCGAGGCCGGGCTCAGCATCGAGTTACAACCCAAACTGGCCACATCCAAGTGTTTTCTGGTCTGGGCCTCGGAGGATTTTTTCCGCTCGCGGGCTTGTCAGGCGCATCTGGCGATGGCCTGGATCGCCCGCCAACAGGAGCCTGCAAACGCCCCCGAGCGGATTCTGATGGTGAATGCGGAATCCGGCCTCAAACATATTTATCCCCTGCTGCTGCGTGAACGCATAGTGGGTCCCGCGCCGGGTCTGCCGGAGGCGCCCGATCCGGTGGAACTGGCGGCAGCCTTGCAGGAACGTTGTGGCCTCCTGACCGGTACGTTGGGCGGGCTGTACCCGCAAGGTCACGGAGGATGGCAGGAACCCTACGACTGCCTGAGCCAGCCGCAACCCCACTTTGCCGGGCGCGAACGTGAGCTGTGGGATATACACACGGCGCTTAATCCCACCGATCCCGGGCTTGCGCGCCTCCGGCCCGCGCCACTGGTGGTCGTATCCGGTGAATCCGGGCTGGGCAAGACTGCCCTGGCTCGGGAATATGTATTTCGCTTCGGCGCCGCCTACACGGGCGGGATTTTCCTGCTTTCCGCTCATGAAGCGCGTCCCGCCGCCCGCCTCAGGGAACTCGCGATCAATCCGGATCTGAAAGCCCAACTCCTTGCCCTGTTACGCCAACAGCAACCGGACTCCCCGCTCCGGGAGGGCGACGAACTGGCGGCTATCGCCATCGCGCTCAAACGTGTCTTGGCCGAGCGCGGGCGGCCCTTCCTCTGGATCGTGGAGAATCTGCCCCGGGGCATCAATGGTCCGGTGCTTCAGCAATGGCTGGCCCCGGTTCTGACGGAACATGCCCCTGGATTGGGCGGGACGATCCTCATCAGTCATACCCAGCGCTACGATCAGCGGGGCGAATCCATCCATCTGCCCATCCTCGACGAGAACGCAGGTCGTCAGGCAATCACCCAAGGCCGCCCTCCCCGCCACACCGAAGAAGCCGAAGCCGTCGACTGGCTGCTTGAGGAGATTGGACGGCATCCGCGCTATGCGGCCATGATCGCGGCCCTGGCCGAGGCGCACCGGCCACAGCACCGCCGGGTCTTTGCCTGGCTGTTGCATAAGCTCGAAAATCCCGGCCGTGAAGCCATCGATCTGGTCAGGGAACACCCTGGCCAATTCCCGGAGGGGCGAGAGGCCGTCTGCGCCATGGTGTTGCTGGAATCACTGCGCATGCTGGAGGGTCCGGCCCGGGACATCCTCCGGCTGGCCGCGGAACTGGAAGATCATCCCCTGCCGCTGGACCTGATCGCGGATAGCCTGGTACTGGGCGGACTCAGCCCGGATGATCGCAAGGAGTACCTCTTCGCCGTGCTGCTCAACGAGCCCGAGGAAGTCCCGCTCACAGCGGAAGCCGCGCGCGAGTATGTCGAGCAGGGCGCCGTCAGTCTGGCCCGGCATGCCCTGGCGGAACGCACCGACCACGGCATCCGCATCGACGCTTTAGTGGCCAAAATCCTGCATCGAATCATCCCCCCATCGCCACGCCAGATCTTGCTGCGCGAGGCGGCACTGCAGGCCCTGTACATCATCGCGGAGAACTGCCATGCCCGCGACGATTGGCGGCAACTGGCCGCGGTCGCGCCGCACGGCCGCAAGCTGATCGCGGATCTGCGCGAGCGGACCATCGAGACCGAGGACTCGGCCCCGGAAATCACCGGGCGGATCCGCCTGGCGCTCCATTTGGCCGATCTTGATCTCCAGCACGGCGCCCGTCAGCGCGCAACCGAACTGTATCGTGCGACTAGCGCCTATCTGTTGCGGGCCATGGCCACGGATCCGCTGAATGGCTCCCGCCAACGGGATTTTGCCCGCATTCAGGAACAACTGGGCGATCTGATGGCCGCGGAGGGTGACCTCGCCACCGCGCTGGATCATTACCGCAAGAGCCTGGGCATCCGCGTCTTCATGGCCAGACAGGAAAACCGGGGACGTGAACGCATCCAGGATCCGCTACGCCTGCACCTCAAGATCAGCCAGCGTCTGGAAGAGTTGGGCGACCTCGACAGCGCCCTGCAGAGCCAGCAGGCCGCGCATGCGTTTCAGGTTCGGCTGGTCCGGCACGAACCGGAGAACCCGGATGTGCAATTTGACCTGGCGGCCAGCCATAGACAACTGGCCGAACTGCATATTGCGCGCAACGAAAGTCAGGCCGCGCTGAATGAACTGGAAAGAGCCTTGCCTCTCTACGAGGCGTCCGCCGCGCTTCAAACGGGCCATACCCTCCGCCATGCGCGGGCCATCGTGGATATCCACAGCCGTATCGGTGACCTGCTGAAAGCCCGGGACGACCTCTCCGGCGCACTCAACCGTTACCGCACCGCCCTGGCCATCGCGGACCATGCCGCCATGGCGGAAAACCGCCTGACCGAGTGGCTGAGCACCATCGCGCTCTGCCACAAACATATCGGCGACACGCTCTCGGGACTGGATGATCCGCAAGAGGCCGAGTTGCATTACCAGGCGTTTCTGGAGATCGCCGAACACCCCGACCATCGCGCCCTGTTTGAAGGCATACTCCAACGCAATATCGCCGTCGTCTACATTCGGCTGGGCAAGAACCGGGACCGAACCCGGGACTGGGAAGCGGCCCTGGCGTGCTACCGGAAGGCGCGCACCCTGGTCGAAAGGCTGGCGATCGAACTGCCCGACAATTTGTTGCTGCGCGGCGACTTGAATTGGCTACGCAACAAGATCACCCGGCTCAAGGAACGCCAGGAAGCGGAACGGCGGCGGCTGCTCAAGACGCATGCCCACGCCTGAACCGCTCGTTGCGGGCATCGACCGAATTGTCATGGCCGCACTGGATTAAGGATAATAAAGGGCTTTTCCATCTCTCCGCCCATCGCACCCTCCATGAAGTATCGCCTTGAATGCCTGCTGCACGCTGCCATCACCACCCTCAAGCAGGAAGGCGCCCTGCCACCGGAAGTCGAACCGGTGTGCCAGGTCGAGCGGACCCGCGACCCTCTGCATGGGGATTTTGCCACCAATCTGGCCATGGCCCTGGCCAAACCGGCGCGCGGCAACCCGCGAGTCCTGGCGGAACGGATCATCGCGGCCCTGCCCGGCGATCCCGCCGTCCTCAAGCTCGAGATCGCCGGCCCTGGCTTCATCAACTTCTTCCTCGATCCCCAGGCGCAATTCGAAGTCATTCGCGCCATCCATGAGGCTGGCCATGAATTCGGCAAAAGCCAGACAGGCGCCGGACAACGGGTACAGGTGGAATTTGTTTCCGCCAACCCGACGGGTCCCCTGCATGTGGGTCATGGCCGCGGCGCGGCCTATGGCGCGGTGGTGGCCAACCTGTTATCGGCCATTGGCTGTGACGTGCATCGCGAATACTACGTCAACGACGCCGGCCGGCAGATGGATATCCTGGCCGCCAGCGTCTGGCTGCGCTACCTGGAGGAATGCGGCGAAAGCCTGGTGTTCCCCAGCAACGGCTACCGCGGCGAATATGTGCGCGAGGTGGCCTTCGACCTGCACAAGGCCCAGGGCGAGCGCCTGCGTCGGCCAGTCACGGAGATTTTCGCCGGGATTCCGGCCGACGAGCCGCAGGGTGGCGACAAGGAACTGCACATTGACGCCTTGGTGGCAAAAGCCAAGGACCTGCTGGGTGCCGCCGAGTACCGCGTGCTCTTCGATGCCGGCCTGGACAGCATACTCGATGACATCCGCCAGGACCTGGAGGAGTTTGGCGTCCACTACGAAACATGGTTTTCCGAGCGCGGCCTGACCGATACCGGCGCCGTCCAGCGCTCGCTGGACACGCTCCAAGCCGCCGGCTTCCTGTACCAGAAGGATGGCGCGACCTGGTTCGCCTCGACCCGGCTCGGTGACGAGAAAGATCGCGTGGTCGTGCGTGAAAACGGCCAGATGACCTATTTCGCCTCCGACATCGCCTACCACATGCAGAAGCTGGAACGCGGCTTCGACCGCGTCATCAATATCTGGGGCGCGGATCACCACGGTTACATCCCGCGCGTGAAAGCAGCCATCGAGGCGCTGGGCGGGGATCGCGGCAAGCTCGATGTCTTGCTGGTGCAGTTCGCCGTACTCTACCGGGGGGAAGAAAAGGTGCAGATGTCCACCCGTTCCGGCGAATTCGTGACGCTCCGTCAGTTGCGCAACGAGGTTGGCAAGGACGCGGCGCGCTTCTTCTACGTCATGCGCAAGTCCGATCAACACATGGATTTCGACCTGAAGCTGGCCACTTCACGCACCAACGAAAATCCGGTCTACTACGTGCAGTACGCCCATGCGCGCATCTGTAGCGTGTTCCGTCAACTCGATGAAAAAGGCCTGCCGCGCAACCTGACCCATGGCATGGCGCATCTGGGCCGGCTCACCGAGATGCAGGAGACGGCCCTGGTGTCCACCCTGGCACGCTACCCGGAAGTGGTCACACAGTCGGCCCAGCAGCACGCCCCGCATCATCTCGTCCACTACCTGCGCGAACTGGCCGCCGAACTGCACGCCTACTACAACACGCATCAGTTTCTGGTGGAGGACGCGGACCTGCGCGACGCCCGCCTGAACCTGATCGCGGCGGTGCGGCAGGTTATCGCCAACGGCCTGAAATTACTGGACGTCTCCGCGCCGGAAGCCATGTAGCCCATGTCGAAAGACCTCAAACACCGCGTCAAGGCCATACGCGAGCAGAATCGACCCGATCCCCTGCCGCGCATGGGGCTGGCCCTGTTCGGCGGCTTCATTTTGCTGGCCATCGTGGCCGCGGGTTATCTGCATCGGGCCGAGTGGCAACGCATCGCACCCGCGGTCAGCTCCGCACCCGTGGCGCCGTCCCCGCCGCGCTTCAGTTACTACAAGGTACTGCCGGAGATCGAGAGAAAAATCCCGGACGCGGATATCGCCCGCGAGAAACGTGAAGTCAGACTGGGCAAGAGGCCGATGGAAGGCCAATTTTTTATCCAGCCCGGTTCCTTCCGCGAACTCGAACAGGCCGATAATCTGAAAAAACAACTGGAAACTTACGGCAAGCTGAAGCCGCGCCTGGAAAAAATCCAGCTTGAGTTTGCTACCTGGTACCGCGTCAAACTGGGTCCCTACCGCACGCTGCCAGACGCCGATCAGGTAAGACTGTTCCTACGCGAACGCGAAATTGACAGCATCGTGCAGACCCCTCTGGACAGCGAGTCGAAGTAAAAAAGAAAGGACGGGCGGCAGGCGATCATTGACGTTTGAAGTTCCGCATTGTCGAGGCACGGCGTTTTCCCGCATGTCCGCGGACCCCAGGCCTCTCACATCAACGGGATAGACCGGGCCATCCATGACTCACCTTCGCGGTCACTCGGCCTCGCCGTGCAGAGACCCTGGCGGCTTTCCAGTTGGGAGGCTGATGACCCTGTCCGTGTTTTCACGTTATGCTCCACTTCTCGATAACTACGGTGACCACACGATGAGAATTCTGCATACCATGCTCCGGGTCAGCGACCTGGACCGCTCGATAGACTTCTACACCCAGGTTCTGGGCATGCGCCTGTTACGCCGGCAGGATTTCCCGGACGGTGAATTCACCCTGGCCTTCGTCGGCTATCAGGACGAAAGGGACGGCGCCGTGATCGAACTCACCCACAACTGGGGAACCTCGCAGTATGACCTGGGTAACGGCTTTGGGCATATCGCCGTGGAAGTCGATGATGCCTACCATACCTGCGAATTGGTCAAACAGCGCGGCGGCAGCGTGATCCGTGAAGCCGGACCGATGAAGCATGGCACAACGGTGATTGCGTTTGTCGCCGATCCGGACGGCTACAAGATCGAATTCATCCAGAAGGGCACCGGCCCTCACTGAATCATCAAGTCCATGTCCAGTCATCATGCCCATCACGCGTGACATCGCCCTGGCCGCCCGCCGACTGCGCGCTGGCCAGGTCGTGGCCTTTCCCACGGAGACCGTCTACGGCCTGGGCGCGGATGCGGGCAATGCGGAAGCGGCGCGCCGCATCTTCGCCCTCAAGGGGCGGCCCGCCAACCATCCGCTGATCGTGCACATCGGCGAGACCCGGCAGATCGAGGATTGGGCGCGGGACATCCCGCCGCTTGCCTGGCGGCTGGCCGAACGCTTTTGGCCCGGCCCGCTGACCCTCATCCTCAAGCGGGGACAAGCGCCGCTGGCGGTGACCGGCGGTCAGGACAGCGTCGGCCTGCGCTGTCCCAGCCATCCCGTGGCCCTGGACTTGCTGCGGCAATTCGGCGGCGGCATCGCCGCGCCCTCGGCCAACCGCTTCGGGCGAGTCAGTCCGACTCGTGCCCAACATGTGGTGGCGGAATTCGGCGACGCGGTGGACACGATACTGGAAGGCGGGGACTGCACGGTCGGGCTGGAATCGACCATCCTCAGCCTGCTCGGCGAACCGCCCGTGCTGCTCAGGCCCGGCGCGATCGCTCGCGCTGAAATGGAGGCCATCATCGGCTCGCCCATTCCTGGCGTGGAACCCAACGCCGAGGTGCGGGCTCCGGGCCTGTTGGACTCCCATTACGCGCCAGACACGCGCCTGCTGCTGTGCGGCGCGGATCGGCTCGCCACCCTCACCGCCGGGCTGCTGGATCGTGGCCACCGGGTGGCCGTGATGTCGCGGACCCTAGCGCCGGACGACCTGCCCCCGGGGGTGCGGCGGCACGCCATGCCAACCGACCCCGCCGACTATGGCCGCCAGCTCTATGCGTGCCTGAGGACCCTGGACAGCGGAGACTTCGATGACATCATCGTGGAACAGCCCCCGGATGAGGAACCCTGGCGGGCGGTCAACGACCGACTCGGACGGGCGAGTCATGAGGGCTCCACGAGCAAGCCGGCCTGAAAGAACCACGCTGAACGCCACTGCATTTTGATTGATACATGACCCATCCCATGCCCCTCCTGACGACACTCGGCGAACTTGCCCAATGGATCCCCGGCGCCACCCTGATGGGGAATCCGGACCTGCATTTCGAACAGATCAGCACCGATACCCGCAATCTGCCACCGCACTGCGTGTTCTTCGCCCTGAGAGGCGATCGCTTCGATGCCCATGACTTCGCCGATCAAGCCGTCGCGGGCGGCGCACTGGCCCTGGTGGTCGAGAGAGCGCTGGACCTGGATATCCCGCAGATCGTCGTCTCCGACACCCGGCTGGCGCTGGGCGCGGCGGCGGCCGGATGGCGGGCGCGTTTCGCAATTCCGGTCATCGCCGTGACCGGCAGCGACGGCAAGACCACCGTGACCCAGATGCTGGCTTCGATTCTGGCGGCCGCGGCCGGGGAGGAAGGCCGGCTGGCCACGCGGGGCAACCTCAATAACGACATCGGCCTGCCACTGACCCTGTTTCGTCTGCGGCCGGAGCATCGCTATGCGGTGGTCGAACTGGGCATGAACCACCCCGGGGAAATCGCCTACCTGGCCCGGATGGCTCAGCCCACCGTCGCGATCGTCAACAACGCACAGCGGGAGCATCAGGAATTCATGGGCACGGTCGAGGCGACCGCCCATGAGAATGGCGCGGTAATCGCCGCCCTGCCCGCCGACGGCACCGCCGTCTTCCCCGCCGATGATGCCTGCGCCCCGATCTGGCGTGAACTGGCGGGGCCGCGTCACTGCCTCGATTTTGGCCTTCATCAGCCGGCCTCGGTAACCGCCATCTACGAATCATTGGCGGATGGCATGCAACTGACGCTGACATTGCCTGCGGAAGTATTGGAAGTCCATCTGCGTCTGGTGGGCGCACACAACGCCCATAACGCCACGGCTGCCGCCACGGCCGCGCTTGCGGCCGGCATATCCCACCAAGCCATCAAACAAGGATTGGAGGATTTCGCCCCCGTCAGTGGACGCGGCGTCATCCGCCAGACCCCCGGCGGCGCGACAATCATCGACGACACCTACAACGCCAACCCGGACTCGGTCCGCGCCGCCATCGACCTGCTGGCGTCGCTGGAGGGGTCCAGTATCCTGGTACTGGGTGATATGGGCGAGGTCGGTGAGCAGGGTCCGGAATTTCACGCCGAAATCGGCGACTACGCCCGGGAGCGGGGTCTGACGGCCCTGCTCGCCCTGGGCGAACTCACCCGCGCTTCCGTCAGCGCCTTCAAGGACGGAGGCCACGGCGGGTCCAAGCACTTTGCGGCGCTGGAGGAGTTGACGGAAGAGGCCCGCCAACTTGCCACACCCGGCACGACCCTGCTGGTGAAAGGGTCCCGTTTCATGAAGATGGAGCGGGTGGTGCAAGCGCTCTGCGGAGTCGACCAGTAGCCGCTCCAGGCATCGCCGGACGAGCGCTTCAGGGAACCCTGCCAGGCACTCGCCAGTCTTCTTGTCATGCACCAGCACACGACACCACAAACTCTCGAACACCTGGAATTCGGCTGCCGCTTCGTCGCGGAACTGCCGGCCGACCCGGAAACGCGCAATTTTCCCCGCCAGGTGACCGGCGCCTGTTATTCGCATGTCTCCCCGACGCGCGTGGAAGCTCCCCGGCTAATCGCCCACTCCGCCGAGATGCTCGATGAGCTGGGGCTGATCCGCACTTCGATCGAGCATCCATCATTCGCCGAGGTATTGGGCGGCAACCGCATTCTTCCGGGTATGACCCCGCACGCGACCTGCTATGGCGGCCATCAGTTTGGCCACTGGGCAGGCCAACTGGGCGACGGCCGCGCCATCAACCTGGGCGAGGTGCGCTCGGCATCGGGGCAATGGCTCACCCTGCAACTCAAGGGCGCCGGCCGCACTCCCTACTCCCGCACCGCCGACGGGCTGGCGGTCCTCCGCTCCTCGATCCGCGAGTTCCTCTGCAGCGAGGCCATGCACCACCTGGGCGTACCCACCACCCGCGCACTGAGCCTGGTCACGACCGGCGAGCTTGTCAGCCGCGACATGTTCTATGACGGCAATCCCAGCCTGGAGCCTGGCGCCATCGTCTGCCGTGTGGCCCCATCATTCACCCGCTTCGGCCATTACGAAATCCACACCGCGCGAGGTGACATCGATCTGCTGCGCCGGATGGTGGATTTCACCATCCGGCACGACTTCCCGCGGATTCAGGCCAAATCCGCAACAGATGCCACACTGGAATGGTTCATCGAAGTTTGTCGGCGCACCGCCGACCTGATCGTGCACTGGCAGCGCGTGGGTTTCGTCCATGGCGTCATGAACACGGACAATCTCTCGATCCTGGGACTGACCATCGACTATGGCCCCTATGGCTGGATCGATGATTACAACCCCGACTGGACACCCAACACCACCGATGCCGCGGGACGGCGCTATCGCTTCGGCCACCAGCCGCGCATCGCTTACTGGAATCTGGTGCAACTGGCCAATGCCCTGTATCCGCTGATCAGGTCGGTCGAGTCCCTGCAAGGCGCCATCGATGAATACACCCGGCGGTTCGAGTCGGGCTGGCGGGACATGATGGCCCGGAAACTCGGATTCCTCGCCTACCAGCGTGACAGCGATGATTCGCTGACGACTGAACTGCTGGCACTGCTGCCAACGGTCGATACCGACATGACGATCTTCTTCCGGCAACTGGCCATGATCGGACCCGAAATGGCCGAGGCTACGCCCGAAACCCTGCTCGCCCTGATCGCTCCCGCCTGGTACTCGCCCGATGCCGCAACGTCCGAATACCGCGCGCGACTATCGTGCTGGCTGGGCGATTATTGCCGGCGACTCCAGGCGGATGGCTGGCCAGCGGAATCCCGCATCGCCAGCATGAACGCCGCCAATCCACGGTATGTGCTGCGCAATTATCTCGCCCAACAGGCCATTGATCAGGCCGAACAAGGAGATTACGGTCTGATCCTCGAATTGCTCGACCTGCTGCGGCGCCCCTATCACGAACAGCCCGGCAAGGAACCCTTCGCCGAAAAGCGGCCCGACTGGGCGCGCCACCGGGCTGGCTGTTCCATGCTGTCGTGTAGTTCCTGACCTGTCCGGGTCAGGCAGTGGGACCGGACACACCCAATATTCGCACCATTCAGGTGCAGACTTCCCGGAATTTTGCCTTGCTTTGATTGTTTCGCCGACCAAACTTCCGGCAAATGGCAGCCACATCAAACATTGGTGCACTAATTGCTAGATAGATTGCAGACTGAATGACTTCCGTTCAGTCAAGAGTCGTTGTGACATCCGTTGATTCCGACTGGAGATAAGCCACGGGAATCAGTGTTGATCAAGGTCGGATGTCCATTGTTTCGTCGTCTTCATTGCCCAGAGAGGATACCCACATGCTCTTAACGCCCATCCCCGCTACGCTTTTGGAAAAGGCTGAAGGCTTGATGTTCAACAGGGATAATGAAACCCTCACGGCGCCGGCAGCCATTCCGGAATCCGGCCCCCTGCATCGATTCCAGCGGTTCATTTACCCCAATCTTGGCGTCGATCAGAAACCCCATGGCGAATGGCTGGAAGCATTGATCCACCGTAATGGCTGGCTGCGCTGATCGAAGCCTCGCCTGAGCCGTCACGAAGGCGGTCGGCAGCACTCGGAACATCGAGGCGCCGATGGCCTGGCTGATTCATGCGGTGGGGAAAGGTGCGGGTCTAGCCTTGCCGCACACCCCCTGCCGCCCCACCCCCCCGATAGCGAACCCGCCCAGTAAATTCGCTGAACGGTTGGAAACTTATCATTCGATGGGTCTCAGCAGAGATCTACCCAACCATGCCCCTTGATTCAAACGCGCCACATAATGCCTGGGCAACGGCAGGGACCGCGCCTCGATGATTTCCCGCAATCCATGCCCGGTATCATAGGGCGCCCCGGGTCCCATTATTGACTTATAGAACTCGTTGGTGGGCGTGACCGCGCCCACCACCAGGATGATGCCGATCAGGCTGAACCTCACTGGATCCCGCCTGAAATCCATCCTCTCCACCACATCCAGGACCGACCAGCACAATACCAGCAAGGGAGCAATCGATGTCCTGCTGACCCAGTCGTTACCGGGACCGAAGTTCCCTAGGGGTATCAACAACAGGGCCATGATGGCGAGCATGAGCGCCGGGGATCTGTTGATGTTCAGCAGCAATAGCCCCAGGAATAGAAACTCAAGGATCACGAACAGCACATATTTGTAGACCAGGATGGGCCAAGCGTCGGAGGGATCATGTTGTGGCACGGTCGGGATACCCCCCGCATCCAGCGAGAAATAGGCGGCTATCACTGCCACCGTCAGCAACGAAGGGACGACATCGATCAAGCCATAACCCCAGCCATGGCGGCGCAACATGCCCACGCCCGCCAGGAGTGCAAAGGGGGCCAGACCGACAAAGGCAAAAGGCGTCCAGATCAGCGTGACGGCCATCAGGACCGGCAGAATCCTGCAAAAATCCGGGTTTCGCCAATGCCTCATGATCAGCGCACCCCCCAGCCATGCAGGCAGGCTATGATTGGGCGCCCATAACAGCAGGGTGGTATTCGAAGCGTAGTGATAGGGCCACACCCACCACTCCAGAAAGCCATCCTTGAACAGCAGACGTCCCTCGCCCAGCAGGGTGACGATATCCATTCCGCTGAAGAAAACCACCACCAGCAAGCCCAATATCAGGCGTGGGTAGGAATCCCGCGACAGGGGCAGCAGCAACATGAACAAGGCAACTCCAATGGCGGTCCATCCCAACAGCAACCCATCCGCCGCTTGAACCCCAAACGCCTTGGCCAGCCAGGCGGCTGGCAGGAAATATCCCAGGGGACACCTCAATACCTGGAGCATTCCCTCGGCATCTGTCCCGTATGCGACCGGCCAGTCGGCCACCGCCAAATCCCTGAATACCGCCCCCCGGACCAGCCAGTCCTGCGCCGCGTGGAACAAATGCCCCGCGCCGCCAAAACAGGACCAGATAACCCCGGCGAGTATTACCACAACTCCCTGCTTGCCCATGGCGGATTTCAGGCCTGAGAGGGGCAACCGGCAAATCCTCCAAAAACCAGCCAGCAACAGAAGCGCCAATGGCCAGCCCACCACGGGCCTTAGCCAACCCAACAGAAATATAAACGTCGGCAGGGCGAGGTAAAACAGGGCAAAAACAGCCAGGCTATCGAGTTGCCGGCTGCCGTCATTATCTTGTGTCTTCAACGGAACTTTCCCTCAGGGATTAGGGGAATAGCAATCACTGAGCCACTGTGCGGCATGAATGCAGTCAACAGGGGGGGGCCGCTATGACGAGGTATCACAGCTAAAGGAAAAGGTTCTGTGCCCAAAAAAACTCCAGATAACCTGAAGTCCCAACAGCAGCCCACCCGCGATATAGGGCGCCGATCGGGGATTACCGGTGACCTGAGTGACCAGCCACACCAAGGGTGGTAACAAAATCAAACCAAGGGCTATCCCGCCGCTGTAAACCAGCACACAACGTGACCACTCCCGCCAGTAATGGCCGTGGGTTCTGAACACGAACCACTTATACCCAAGAAATGACACCGTGATATTGATGAGACTGCCCATAAGGCTGGCCGCCAGATAACTGGCCGGAACATACCGGTCCAGCCAGGCCGTCAGGCCAGCATAGACTCCGTAACCAAAAGCCGTGTTCCAGATCCCCACGATCAGGTAGCGGCCGAATTGCTTGTCCGGTAAATGGCTGAAGAGGTGTCGCCAAGACCTGGATTTGATCATGTCAACCCAGGTAAGCCGAATAGGCCTGATGCTCTGGAATCAAGTCGTTCGGACAGGTTTCATGCCAGGCCCATTGGTCTGGCAAAGGTGATTCCGGAACAAAGCGTCTGTCCGGATCCAGTTCGCTCGTCAATCGGCACTGGTACAACAGCGATATGAAGTGCCCACGATCGCGCCACTCCGGCAATATCATTTCGTGAACACCCAGCGGCTGGGGCTCGAACTCGACCGTAACGCCCAACTCCCGCCGGGCAACCTCGCAAACCCGGTTGGCGGCGGTCTCCTTATGCCGGATCACCCCGCCTGGCACATGCCAGCCCAGGCCATAGAAATCATCATCGCGCCACGTCAACAAGGTTCCCCGTGCGCTATCCTGAATGAGTAGATCGACATTCACCAAAGGGGTTAGCCGACTGACGAAAAGAAACACCGACTCGGGTAGGCCGTCTTCGCATTCTTCGGTGGCGCTCTCGATGCATTGCATCGCGTCTTCAAGGGTCACCACTGGCTCAGACAAGACGACCACCTTTCAGGAGACTGCTACGGTATGAGTGTACGTGTTTCACCGTGACAGGTCGGTACCGACTGGATTGTCCTGTGTTTTACAAACCACGCTGATAGATCAACTCCCGTAGCGCTTGCGTCCTGGAATAAGGACTATCCACAGCATCGATCATGAGCGGTTTGTCCTTTTCAACGGGCGCTTGAAGCAGTTGCCCATTGATTATTTCCCGGCAGGAAAGCTGTCCCCTGAGCAAGGGTATGGCCAGATAGAAATCACGGTTCAGGTTACGGTGGTGGATTTCATAGCCCACCGGCAAATCCCGCTTTGCGTAAACACCCCTGACCAGCTTGTCCAGGTACTCCGTCTCCTTACGTCTAGGTATCCTTTTGCTGCTACTTTCTCCCCCGCACATCTCAACCGCCTTGTGATAAGCCTTGAACCAGTCATCAATTTGATGTGGTAGCGAACAATAGGGAGAAACCGCAAATCCGTCCTCCTCAATATCAATGTGACGTTCCCAGGTTCTTGCACCCTTGGCGTAGGAAATCAACATCGAGGAGTGCCAATCCGTATATTCATGGGTAGAGAACCCGATGACATGATCCGGATATCGTCGGCGGAGATAATCGATCTGATTAAGTTCCAGTTCTCCATCCTCTGAAGGATAGATCGATACGCAATGATTGATAGCTAGAGGGATATTCCGATTAGCAAAGAAAGTGACCAGATCATCCAAATCCTTCAACGACGAACCGCCAGTGGAGACGATGACTGGACGCTTGGCAAGAGCGATCCGTTCGATCAGGAACCAGTCATTCAAATCCGAACTGGCAATCTTGATGATGGGCAAATCGAGTTCCTCGCAGAAATCCACCGAAGCCTCATCAAATGCCGTGGCCATCGGGATGCATCCCTGTTCCTTAACCCGTGCCACCAGAGTTCGCAACTCGGCTTTCGACAGTTTGGTCGCTTCGGTCTTGCTGACATAGCGAATTTCCTGACTGCCCTTGAATTGCTCATGAACAAAACTGTCCACATCGCGGAACTGCAACTTGATTGCCGCGCGGACATTATTGAACCTCACCACTTGGGCGAAATCATTGACGATCCTCAAACCACGCTCTAACCGTCCCCAATGGTTATTGGCCAGTTCCAGCACGAACAGCTCTTCGAATATTGGATGCATCAGGTCAATCTACTCCTTGAGAATGAAACCCGGCTCATCAGCTCCGTTTAGGCTTGAGCCTCCCTGTCGAACATCAAAGTTGACCCGCTCTTTTTCAACGACCAGTGGTCGTTTCTTGACTTGGGTATGAATGGATGCCACATATTCACCGATAATCCCGATAAAGAATAATTGGACCGATGCGAAAAAGAAAAGGCTGATCAGAATCGGGGCGGTGCCCACGGTGAAAAAATCCCAGAACAATAATTTCAGAATCAGATACAGGAACGACATCCCCAGACTCAATAACCCAAGGATAAACCCCGCCATGGTTGCCAATCGCACCGGCACCTTGGAATGGCTGGTAATCCCCAACATGGCAAGATCATATAGAGTATAAAAGTTGTTCTTTGTAATACCCCGCAAGCGTCGCGGCTGCTCGAAAGGAATCGTTGTATACTCATAACCCAATTCGGATATAAGTCCACGGAAATAGGGATAGGGATCGTCGATCCCACGGATTGTTTCGATCACCTCCCGGTCATAGAGACCGAAGCCGGTGAAATCGGGAATCAACCTGACATTGGAAATACTGCCTATGGCCCGGTAATAGGCCTTACGAATTCTGGACATGAGCCAGGTTTCCCGGGATTGCGGCTTGACCGCCACGACTACCTTGTAGCCCTTCTCCCAAGCATGGATGAATTCGCCAATCAATTCCGGCGGATCCTGGAGATCCGAGGCCATACCAATGACCGCGTCACCCGAGGCTTGCAGGATGGCATGGACAGGCGAACGAATATGTCCAAAATTGCGCGAGTTGACGATCAGCTTGATACGCCGGTCTTCGGCGGCCAGGCTCTTGATGCGCGGCACCGTGTCATCGATGGACGCATTATCGATGAAAATATGCTCATAGTCATACTCCGAAAACCCGGCCATGGTCTGCCGTATGCGGATAGCCAACTCCTGGACATTACCTTCCTCATTGAAACAAGGTGTCACGATGCTGATGCGGTTTATCGCCTCGGTATTCATGCTACTCCGCAATCTTATTCAATAATATTGACGCAAGTGTAGGGTAATTTCATTGAGGAATAATCCCTAGCTATTTGTTCACCCGCGATGGCTGCGGCGTAACAGACAACTGTTCCTTCGGGTAAACCCGACAACCCCGTCTCCGGGGTCTGTATGCGCAGACCCATGAAGCTCAGACCGTCCTTATTGCTGTCGCGGTCCACGATGGCCACCAGTTTGTCGCGTGGAAACCAATCCTCACTCATGAGCCGCTGCGACAGGGATCCGGCTCCCCAGATGGCCAAGGCGGGGTGCCTGTCGGCCAGGAAGAGAATTCGTGCCCGCAAATCCGACAATCTTTCACGGGATGCCTGGATATAGCCGGTCAGCGCCCCATACACCCTCTGATCCGAGAATACCGTCCCGGCTGTTTCTGCGCCTTGTTTGAACAGGCCATACAGGGCGGGATACGTCGCGCCGTTGGCGAGCGGCAACCCCTTTCCGCCGATTTCCACGACTGATAAGCCCAGCGAGTTTGCCAGATGCCTGAGGGACGTTTCCCCGAAATGATTGATATGCTCGGGGTCAAAAAAATAGAAAGGGGGAAAGCTGAAATTCGAATAGCGGGTGGGGTCCGGTACCTCGATATACAGTTTGCCCTCCGCCGCGAGGAAGTTCAGTAGGGTGGCCACCAAGGCATGGGCATCGTAAACGTGCTCCAGGACATGGCTCAGAACGATCAAGTCATACCCGGACTCCGCACCCTCCGTCACCCCGCTTGCCTCCATGGGCCATGCCCAAACCTGGGACTTGAGTCCGGCCTCCCGCATATGGCCAACACAGACGGGCGATGGATCGAAACCGGTGAGGTCTCTGTAGCCCAGCTTGCGCAGCGAAACCAGCAAGCCACCATTCCCGGCCCCGACATCGGCAATCCTGCCAGTCATGCCGATGTGCTGCGAGAGATAGCCCGCCAAATCATCCAGACGCAATCGATCGGACGGTTGCACGCCCCCACCCGTCGCGATGGCGGTCTCCTCATAGCGCGAGAAATTCCGGTAGTAGTCGATATAGTCCGCTTCGCTGGCGACGGTATCCGCGAAGCCGCAGCCACAGGACCGGCAGGCCACCAGATCGTAGCGGGAAGGCAATGGCGAGCCGTCGGGCAACGCGAAGCACATCCCATACAGCCATGCGGCGAGGCGGGCGCCACAGGCGGGACAGGCCCGTCGGGTTGTCAACGGCATATCGGCAGAGGGTTGCTCAGGATATGCCATATAGAACACTGTCAAAGGTATCGTGTGACAGCAGGGACAAACGGTAATCCGGGTAGGATCGGCACAGGAATTCGGCGAGACGCCAGACATCGTCCCACCGATGGTAGGCCGCCAGAGCGAGTAGGGGCCGGGACGACTCCACGACCCGTCTGGCGCCCTCCAGGGCGGACATTTCGTGGCCCTCCACATCGAGCTTGAGAAAGTCAACATCGGTGGTGGGGAGACACTGATCCAGTCTCACGGTCAGTATGCGGTCCTGTCCACCCTGGGTGATGGCGCAGGCTTCGCCGTCGTCTGCGGCGAATGGCGCCGATTCAAGGGCGGATGATAAGCCACAGGGGACGCAGATCACCGGGAAATCGAGCGTGACGACATGGGTCACTAGCCGTTCGAAATTACGGGGCGCCGGCTCAAAGGCATAGGCCTGGCCGGGGTGGCAATTTTGGCGGGCCAGTCTCAGGGTATCCCCGTCATATGCGCCGCCGTCAACCAACGATGGTCGGCTTGAACGCGCCGCGAGGGCCGCCGTAATCTCCGGGGGAAAGTACTGGTTAGTCGAACTCGGTCTTGGCGCACGGGCGCCCGACACACCCAGTCGAAAACGCAAGATATCCAGAAAGACTTGCCGGCTCTCATTATCAGCCAGGCCGTCGTAGACCGCCTCTATGTCCCTGCGATTTTCCGCATAGTGGCGGCGGTCGGTCAGCCAGAACCGCCATCCCATTTCCGGCTCGATAACCTCGAAATACTCCTGTGGCATCAACACCTTGCCGATACCCTGGACTAGACACTGGTCCTTGAGCAGGCTCAGGTCGGAGTCGGCGTTGCGGTTGAAAACCGCCAGCCACATGGGCAGTGAAAGCCAATCCGGATCTAGATCGACCAGCCTGACCACCGGCACGCCTTCGATGGTGAGCGGACCCTCGCCCGAGATCACATGGGCATGAACCGGTATCCCACGATTTCGAACCGCCCGTTGGACCGCACGGGCAAAACCGCCAGCCCCGAACAGGAGTATGCCGGTTGCCGCCGCCTCGGCCCTCATAGCATCCGGATCGATTTCGACCTGGAGAAAATCGAACAATCCGGAATCCATGCTCAGTCCCTTAGCCCGGTCGGACACGAAGGCTTGGCGAGACAGGAGGTAATCTCTTGCCGCACCGATGCCAGTACCTCGGCATCGAGAAATGGAAACATGTCATCCAGTTCTGGCGTTGCGAAGGTCCCATCCTCCCGCATTCTCGACTTGATGCGCGGTTCGAAGCCTTGATCAGGATCGACATCCACCTGTACTAGAGCCGGCCCGTCCAGTCTCAAAATGCGGTCCAGTTCGAATAAATGATCCGGCGCGGCAACCCGCGCCGATACCAGGCCATAAGCCGCCGAAACCGCGGCGTAATCGGGAAACTCCACTCCTGATTCCGGGGTAGCTCCGACTATACTACCGAAAAAGTTCTCGTGGGTCTGACGGATGGACAGATAACCCTGGTTGGCCAGCACGACCACAATCACTCGCAGGCCCAGGGTCTTCAGGGTTTGCAACTCCTGGACGTTCATTTGCAGGCTGCCATCGCCGGCAAAGCAGATCACCCGCCGCCCGCCTCCGCCGATGGCGGCGCCGATGGCGGCCGGCAGGTCGTAACCCATCGAGGCGGAGCCCGAATTGCTGAACATTCGCTGTCCAGCCCGCAATTCCCCGACTTGGAACGGCAGGATGCAGGCCGAGGCATTGCCGCACACGACGATATCGTCGTCACGCAGTAGCCGGAAGGCATGATCCACCACGGCATAGGGATTGAGCCGAGGCGCCAGGGTCATGTGAAGTTGCAGGACGGGAAAGCGTGACCGCAGACTCCGGCACCACTCCGCCCAAGACGAGTAATCGGGCAAGCCCCGAAGATCGGGTTGCCCGGCGAGCGCGTCGATTAACCGTCCGGCATCGGCCATAATCGACAAATCGGGCCTGACGAAGGGCTTGACCAGTTCCGCCGGGTCAATATCCACCTGAACGATAAACGCCTTGTTTGCGAAGCTGGCCCAGTTGTAGCTGACTTGGCGTATATTCAGACGAGAGCCGACAACAAGCAGAAAATCGCAGCCTTGCAGGGCGAAGTTGCCGGCGCGGGTGCCGATGGTGCCCGGCCGGCCGGCGAACAAGGGGTGATCGCTGGCGATCAGGTCATGGGTCCATGCGGTGGCCAGCGGGATGCCAATGCGCTCTGCCAAGGCCAACAGCCGTTCGGCGGCTCCCGCCAGGCGCACACCGGTTCCGCCCAGGATCAGAGGGCGTTGCGACTGCCGCAGCCGATCCAGAATGAACCGGCATTCCGCATCCAAATCGGGCAAAGAGCGTTCCCGCTCGGTTACGGCGGCCCGGAAACCAAGTTGAACCGTGGCGGATTGCACGTCCAAGGGAATATCGACCCAAGCCGGTCCCGGCCGCCCCTGAGTTGCCGCGGCCAGTGCGGCCGACAGCAGCCGGGGCAGGTCCTCGGGTTGATGCGCAACCTCAGCCAGTTTGCAAACCGCCCGTGCCATGTGAACGACAGGACCCTCCTGATCGCCCAGTTGCCGCAAACCCGGCACCGGGACGAAGTCCAGACAGGTTTCGCGCTTGACCTGGCCGGACAGCACCAGCATCGGGATAGAGTCGGTCCAGGCGCCAAAGACTCCATTTAGCGCATTGATTCCACCGGGTCCGGTGGTGACGTTGACCACCGCCGGTTTCCCCGTAACGCGGGCGTAACCCTCGGCGGCCATGGCGCAGGACTGTTCGTGATGGAGATACGCACAGCGCAAACCGGGATGAGTGCCGAAGGCGTGATTAAGGAACATGGCCCCGCCACCGGTGACGCAAAACACCTGCTCGATGCCCTGTTCCACCAGCCAGTCGGTAAGCTGCTCACTAACATTCATTTAAGTTAAACCCTCATTCCAGTTATAGCATCACCCATTCGACTTATGGTAACCATTTAAATATCACACCAATTTTACAACCGATATGCGGACGCATGCATTAATGCTTTTAATATAATATTTTCCGCAAAATATTAATAGAATAGTCGGAATATGGAAACTCAGCAGGCATACTCATCTGACGCAGCAATCCGTACTCACGCCGCAACATCATAAACCGGTCAATTATTCGATTTGTGCAAGGAACTTTGCCAGACCATAATAAAATAGCTCTAACATAATCTGCACTGGACTCATATTTGACGACTGATGACTTAGCAAAACACAATATATAGTTACCAGCCCTAGCATCAAACGGCTGTACAGGCTCAACAATTCCAATTATATCGTCTTGCTCAATTAATCGCCCCCTATCAACAACCCAATAATCAAATTTTATCGATTCCAAATATTTATCCCCTTGATCATTACGTATTGCCTTCCAGTATTCAACTGGTGAGACTAACCCTTCCGCTTGGAATAGACTATCCTTTACCAAAAAATATCCTAATGAGCCCGCGCGATCTCCCATTCCAATTATTAGAGATTTACTACCCAAGGCCGAAAAATAAGCAGCGTCTTTAACATTGCGTACACCGTACCCGTTTCGTGAAGTGGCCAAACAATCTGGGCATCGAAAACCACCAACCACGTTATCCATGTATTTCAAAATCGGGACAATAATGTAGATGGAATAAAGCAATACTGACACAAACGCCAGAATATATCGATGGGACAATCTTCGATCCTGATGGATCACAGAAATTTGATGGATTAGCTCAAGAGTCAGATAGAAAATAAGTATAGCGTATGGCCAAAAATACCACTCCCAAACACACCAACCTGAAGCAATTGAATAATAAAATGCATTAACCCCTGAAACAATGATCAGAGCTACTATTTCTGTTGTATATATAAATTCGATACAAAACATTCTAGAAGCCAACAATAATAAACCTGCTAGTGCAGATAAAGGTATGCTAGCTTTGATGAACTGCCCCAATGGCGTAGGGTTTAATGTAAAACCATGAGTTGCAGTTTTAGATAAGCCTGAGATAGGCACCATAACTCCATACTCATAGTTGTTCCATACAAAATAGGAAATAACAACAGGAATCACAATAAACCAATGCCACAAGCTCTTACCTTTGACCACCAACGATAAAACATCCCAAACAACAACCAAGGACAAGGAATCCAGTCGTGCAAGAAATATCATTGATGCAAGCATTCCTCTTTTAGGACAATTACCATAGCCACTCACATAAACTACGCATAAAATCGGCAACAATGCAGTTTCCATCCCCCTTAGACCAACCTCGGGACAATACAAGGTTGCGACTATTGCAGGTAGTGCCATGCCATATTTTTTTTTAGAAAAAAACAGAAATGCTATTAGACAGAAAAAAGAGAGTAACAGAGATGCAGCAACCAAACTTTTTTCACCAACGCCAATAATTTCTCCACAAACAATTAACAGAAACATCCAAAGCGGTTGAAATCCATTGGTTTCGAATGGAGGTGAAAAAAAACTATGTCCTACACCAATAATATTCCTAGCCAGCCCAAGATAATAGTATGCATCATCAGTCAACAACCCAACCCATTGCTCTCTATCACCACTAACTAGCGTATAGCCAACTACCAGAACAAGAAGAATAAGCAGCACTTGAGCGAATATATCTGCACAATAATGCAAACGATCCAACGTCAATAATTTATAAGTTTTTGACACTTTTATAGAGATCAGAGCACTAAAGTTGCGTTCGCTGACAAGCTCATAACCCTTTCTTTCATTAGCTTATAAAGCTGTGGATAATCGAATATCCTAAATATATTGTCACTCTCATAGTTCTGTTATAAAACCCATGAGTGGGCATACCTGCATTCATACCATAAGCTCTCGAAATATCGAAATAATGTATCGCGATATTGATTTCCTTGACTCGCCCATCCGGAATATTGGGGTTGGCTGGATTCACCGTTACCTGCCGCAACGCTGGGGCCAATTCAGTTCAATGAACCGGAAACGTTGCAACCCGTAACCCTTCCTCCGGGAGGAGGGAGCTGTTCACTGATTGGCAGGCCGTGCGGACGCTCGTGCCCGGAGGGAGAGTAAATGGATCTAGACCGACTCGTCGATCCATAAAAACAGGTGATTCATTCATGATCGGGAGCTGTTGTCGCGGCTGGTCCGATCGGCAAAACCCGCTCGTAAACTTCGCTCAGAATGAGGCGGCAACCGAGACTTTCGAGGTCGATGCAAGCGTCTAGGTCTTGATGCTGGGTCAGCAGCCAGTGGTTGCCAGGCTGACGGGCGTACTGTTCGACCCGGCATTCGGTCTGCGCAACCAGTAGATACTCCCGCAGGGATGGGAGTGACCGGTAGTGGGTGAACTTGGCGCCGCGATCATAACGCTCGGTGGAGTCGGACAGGACCTCGACGATCAGGACCGGATTCAGCAGGGTGTCGATCGCCTGATCCTCGAAGCGGGGCTCGCCACAGGCGGCGGCGAGGTCGGGGTAGGTATACATGCCGGATTCACTGACCTTGACGCGCATGTCGTTGGCATAGATTTCACAAGGTTTTCCGCGGAGCTGGCGGTGAATCGCTGCAAAGAGGTTCCCACACAGCAGATTGTGCCTCCGACTGGCGCCCGTCATGGCGAAGACGTGACCGTCGAGGTATTCGTGACGGGTTTCTTGCTGGCGTTCCCAAGCGAGGTAGTCCTGGGCGGTAAGGAAAGATTCGGGTATTGCGCTCATGGTGGCCAATCAGTGGGTGGGTAATCTCGGATGGGGCGCGGTTTCAGCATCGGCAGGGTACGTCGATGGGTTTACCGGATGCGCTGGGGTTTGACTCCAGTGGGCCAATGCCTTTCTTTCCGGCGCCCGCTCGGACCCATTGGCCATTCTACATGAGGAGCACGCATTCAGCGCAGCGGTATGCGGGACCCCCCGTGGGCCCGTAAATATCCCCCGGATTCCGCTCCGCTCCATCCAGGCTGGCTACGCTGGCTGCTGGGCTGCATTCATCTACTTGACTCGCGCATGCGGAATATTGGGGCTGGCCGGATTCACCGTCACCTGCCGCAAGGCGGGAGCCAATACCAGGTCCATGTCCTCCATCGGGACGGCCCCCAACAGCACCTCATCACCCATGACCAAAGCCCCCACGTAACAAAGGCGGTTCTCGAAGGCGACCCGGATAGGCCCGACATAGGGCACTCGCATCGAGCGGCCATCGGCCACCGTGACCTCGCGGGACGACTCGGACTCAAGTTCCAACTGTATGACCAGATGTTCCGGCAGGCACAGCATCAAGGCGCCGGTATCCGCCAGTGCACTGACGATGCTGGGGCGCAACTCGGGTTTGCGCGGATTGCTCAATCTGATTTCGGCAAAAACATGGCCCATAATTGTTTTTCCAATGTGGGTTGATTCGATGAGCGGTACAGTGGGTGAGCTTTGCCTCTCGCCACCCCCTCGACTGTGTTCAGTGCGGGCTTTTGCTCTCTATCGGGGGTCCACCCTGGGGCGGTCCGGCCGTAGCTGCTCGATTCACCGATCCTGTCAAAGCTGCTCGCAGACGGTGCGGCTTTGTTCCGGTGTCTGTCGCTACCAAGGCGCGGGGACTGATCAAAACGCCATTCCGTCATCCGCATCGGCTTCACCGAGCGGGATTCCTGCCGGTTGTGTGATTATGCAGCCAATCTACGCCCGGCAGATGCCTTGTCATATCCATGCTGTCGTGCAGCAAGCGCAACACCTCAATCATCTGCCCTGACCCCGTGCGAAACACGACGAAGTGTCTACCTTTGCGCCCCTGGCGAGTGATGTGCAGCGTTCGAATACCCGGGAAAATCTCGTCCCGGGCCTTACTGCCCGTCACATCCGGTCCCTCGCTCAGCGCTTCGATCGCAAGACCCAGTGTCTCCGCATAGATTTCAGCCTGAGCCGGGCCGAACGTCCTCACGGTCCATTGCAGAATCTCGGCAAAATCCTGCTCCGCCTGACGGGCAAGCTGAACTGTCCAACTGTGACTCATGCACTTGCGATGGCCTTGGCCGTCAAGGCAGTCAAATGATTCCTGAGCGCTTCGGATGATTCCAAGGTTGTGTATCGTCCCTGTTCCATGTCTGCCATGCCCACACTGACAGCACTGTGCAGCACCGCCAGGCGGCATGCGTCCTCGGCCTCGCGCTGTTCAACCAACCGAAGCCCCTCGCGCAAGACCTCGCTGGCGTTTTGGTAACGGCCGCTGCTGACCAGCCGCTCAACCAACGAGGCTTGGTGTTCCGTCAGTACAATGTTACGTGTGGGCATATCACTCTCCCGCCTGAATTAATGGCATATGGATAGATGAGCAGTTAAAGGTTCATTTGAAATCCCCTCACCCCAACCCTCTCCCCGGAGGCGGCGAGGGAGTTGATGTATCTTTACCCGCTAATTTATCCATCGCTCTTGCCAAATTGGCCTATTCCGATCCGAGGGATTTGGGCCATGTAGCTACTCTCAAGCTCAAGCTTAAAGCTCCGACATTCCATCCGGGGATAGTGGATTCCAGCGCCATGAACGAAGATGTTGATGATGCGCATGTTCCTTCCCTTCCCTCACCTCTCTCCCTCCTGGAGATTTTCATATAATCAATGAGTTGCATGCCATATAGTTACCCATCCTTCGAGTGCGCTCAGAGCGGGACTCTCGGCAAGTTTATCCACCATCGACAAGGGCATCGGCCTGCCATTCCAGGAACCGACGAATTCCCTCATGAACATCGATGCGGACATGATAGCCAAGTTCGCGCCCAATCTTGCCGACATCCGGGACATAGCGCGCGGGCCGGCCACGGCCATCGGGTCGCCGGTCCAACCTGACCGGGCAGTCCCCCCCCGCCGCCCTGGCCACCTTTCGAGCCAGTTCCAGAATGCTGAGGGCGTCAGGGGAACCAACGTTGTAGGCTTCCCCGGCTCGCCCGCGCAGCAGCAGCCCCCACAGCCAGACCGCCATATCCGCCGCGTAGAGGTAGGAGCGACAGGGGGCGCCGTCCCCCTGGATGACGATCGGCCCGCCGCTCAGGGCGTCGCGCACAAAATTGCCGGCCGCGAAAATCGAATCCAGCGGCAACCAGGGTCCCATGAAAGCGAACAATCGCGCGATCACCACGTCGTACTTCGCCTCGGCGCCGGCGGCTGCGCAGAGAAATTCGGAAGCCCGCTTGGCCTGCCCATAGCCGCTAGCCGCTTCCAGGGTGGAGGGTGCGCCCGTGTAGTCCTCGGGAACGTGGCTCAATTCGGGCGGTTGCCGGCCATAGACTGCCCCGGAACTGGTGAACAACAACCGCCGGATGCCCTTCTCCCCGGCCAATTCGAGCACCCGGCGGGTGCCAGCCAGGTCGTGTTCAAACACCGCGCGCAAACTGACTCCGGCTGCCAACGGATACGGCGTGGTGGCGGCATGGATGATATGCGTGAACCCGCCTTCCGGGAAAGTGAAATCGGCCATGTCGCCGGGACAAAGCTCCAGCGCCGGATGCCCAACGAGGTGGGGAAATCGTCGGGCGAACGTCTCCGGGCGCCGGGTCAGAGTGACCACCCGAACACGCAAATCCAGCGCATCATCCGCATGCAGCAGGCTTTCCAGCAGCCAGATGCCGACAAAACCCGAACCGCCGGTGATGAACACTGAAGCGCCGCGCAAGTCCTCCCAGACCTCGGCGGCATGCTCAAGAACATGCATCAGGTCCCGGTTCGGCAGGCCCGGCGGGCTGTCCTTGTTCATCGACGGTGAAAACATAATCTTGTCGGACCTGAGTTCTCGATAGTTGAACGTGTATGGCCCAGCCTATTCCGGCTGGCATGTGTGCTTGGCGGGCCCAATTCGTGCGCCTCCAGTTTGTGAACTGGTTTTTCCCATGGCCAAGAGAAGCCATTCACCTGGGGGCTGTGAGGTAGGAGCGGCCTTCAGGGCGCGACATCCGGCGCGGCCTGAAGGCCGCTCCTACGGAAGCGATACCAATACTGGTGGGGAGTGTGAATCCACTCATCTTCGCTGCCGCATAACGCATACGCGCAAGATGCTTGTCGCATTCGCTCAAGACTCTGTCGATTTGAATTTCGATCATAAAGGAACACCCGTGGCGATCGCCTGACGTTCAATAGGCCTGTTGGGGTCGATAGCGAACACGACGTCGACCTTTTGTTCGCCCAACCTTGTGTCCAGTGTCAGCAGGAAACGTATCTTGTGGTCGAAATCCTGTCCCGAGGACGATGCAATATAGAGATCCATGTCGCCTCCCTTGCGATCATCCCGCACGCGACTGCCAAATAAGGTCACCCGGACATCCGGCCCGAATACCTCCCTCGCGGTTTGTTTGATGGCCTTAATTTCAGTATCGGTGAGTCGCATGGCTTCAGTGCTTCAGCCTTTTGAATTTCGGGAACGGCTTCGAGGAATGCTTCATCGCATCGAGCCTTGGCTCAGATAAGCCTCCAGCCGTGCGCAACTGTAGTCCAGCATTTCGATCGACAGGGACGGCTGTAGCCCGATCCAGAAAGTCTGGTTCATGACGATGTCGGTATTCTTCAGGTCGCCGCTGATACGGTAGCGCTGGCCCCGCATGTAAGGCTGTCGGGTCAGGTTCCCGGCAAACAGTAACCGGGTGCCGACCTTGTACTCATCAAGGTAGCGCAGCAGATCGACACGCAGGATGCCTCGCTCCGGCCGCAGGGTAATGGGAAAGCCGAACCAGGACGGGTCGCTGCCAGGTGTCGCTTGTGGCAGGATCAGACTGTCCCGCAGAGGCGCCAGCCGTTCGCTCAGGAAGGCAAAGTTGCGCTTGCGCGCCGCGATGAAATCCTCCAGGCGATCCATCTGCGCCAGGCCGCAAGCGGCCTGCATGTCCGTCAGCTTGAAGTTGTAGCCCAGATGGGAATAGGTGTACTTGTGGTCATAGCCGGCCGGCAAATCGCCCAGTTGCCAGCCGAAACGCTTGCCGCAGCTATTGTCATGACCGGGTTCGCAGAAACAGTCCCTACCCCAGTCACGCAGCGATTCCAGGATCATGGCCAGCCGAGGATTCCGGGTAAACACGGCCCCGCCCTCACCCATGGTGATGTGATGGGCGGGATAGAAACTCAAGGTTCCGATATCGCCGTAGGTCCCGACCTTGCGGGCTTGCTCGTGGTTAATCATCCTCTCCTCTATCGGGGAGTAAGTGGGTGCTGAATTGGGTGTGTAAGTGGAACCCAGCGCGTCGCAGCAGTCTTCGATGACCCAGAGGTCATGCTTGCGCGCGAAGCGCATGACGGTATCCAGATCGAAAGGGTTACCGAGCGTATGGGCGAGCATGATGGCGCGGGTGCGATCGGTAATGGCGGCCTCGATCAGGGCGGAATCGATGTTGTAGGTGGGTATCTCGACATCCACGAACACCGGAACCAGCCCGTAGAGGAGGATCGGGTTGACGGTGGTCGGAAAGCCGGCAGCCACGGTGATGACCTCGTCGCCAGGCTTCAAGGCCTTGTCGCCCAGTTTCGGTGAGGTTAGCGCCGCCAGCGCCAGGAGGTTGGCCGAGGATCCGGAGTTCGTGGTCAGTACCCGTCGCACGTCCAGGTAACTGGACAGGCGGCGCTCAAACTCGGCATTGAAACGCCCGGTCGTCAGCCAGCCATCCAGAGCGGCGTCCACCAGATTGCGGATCTCGGGCGCGCCGATCAGCTTGCCGGAGGGGGGAATCGGCGTGCTGCCCGGGATGAAAGGCTTGGGCTGGCGCAGGTAGGCCTCGAATTGATCGACCTGAAAGCCGATGACTCGCCTCAGGATTTCCTCAAACCTGGCGCGGCTTAACGTGCCCACCTCACCGCAAAAAAAACGAGTGGGGAAGACCATCTGCCGGCTGATCCGAAATACCGTGGGCCTTTCGAGTTGTCCTGCCTGCAGATCATCGGGCTGAACCACGAGACTCTCGCTCCAGGGCTGGCTTTGCGTGCTGCCCGGAATGCCCAGCACATTCCCTTGTTCATTCGGCAGGGATGTAATCAGGACCGGACGGGGCTTGCCGCCCCCGGCGACCCCGGAGGGCATGCAGAACACCTGGATACTGCCGGGGCGGCAGGCTTCAGTCGCGGACATATTTTTTCCAAATGGCATCTTCTTCGGGATCCTCCTCGATGCCAGCCGAATAGGCGGCGAGCAGGAAGGCGGCCTCCGGCGTCAATTCGCCTTCATCCGGTTCATTTGCCGGCAGGACGATCACCTTGAAGCGACGCCCCATATCGGCCGGTACTTGAATATGCAGTTGGTGATGGGCATCCACGGTAAGGTATTCAACGAGCACGGCCGGTTTCATGGCATTCCATACATTGAGCTTGAGTAGGGTTCATTGCGGGCATAAACCTAAAAACGGCGGTTGGTACGCAGAAAAGCCGTTCGTGCCGAGCTACGTCGAAGCATGAGCGGCTTTTCTGCGTTCACCCATTGGGTGTGATTCAAACCCCGCTCACCCCATTCGACTTCGCTCAGGCCAGGCTTCGACAGGCTCTCAAGAAACAGCTCTTTTATCGATATAAATCATTGGCTTAGATGCCATGAAAAATCGATCAAACAGCTCAAACCAGCGCGTGTTTCATGGTAACGCCTTGCTCCGTGCGCGGGGCTTATATCGCTCAGGGCGAACGGGCTTTCAAATCGGCCAACGGCCGTTTTTTAGGATAAATTATCTACTAAACATTGGGTCGCGAATGACCTCTGAGCCAATTCGAACGTGCGAGGTTACTTTTGACTCAGCCTTTCGGTGTTTCCGTTGGCCGAGCGGAGTCGAGGCCAGTGGGAACACCGTGCGCCTTCCACTGGGCTGCCGGGACAATGCATTTCGGCCAAATCCTAAGCAAACTCAGAGGTGTATTCGCAAATCTGCCGCAGTGTCAATTCGCGACAATCGGCTCCCTCGAGCCAGCCGCGCTGCCAGTCCACGGTGCGGTGCAAGGCCTCATCAAGTGACCAGCCCGAGCGCCAGTTTAACCGCGTTCGCGCCTTGGTGCAGTCCAGTTTCAGCAGGTGGGCCTCATGCGGATGCATGCCGGTCGCTTGCACCCAAGCGGCGCCCTCTCCCCATTGCCCCGCCAGGCGCTCGGCAATCCAGCGAACCGGGCGCGCCGCCGCCTCGTCCGATCCGAAGTTCCAGGCATCGGCATAGGCCGGCCCCTCCTCCACCAGTTTCTGGGCGAGAAGCAGATAACCGGACAATGGTTCAAGCACATGCTGCCAGGGGCGAACGGCATCGGGATGGCGAATGACGGCCGGGCTGCCCGCCGCGAAAGACCGCATCAGGTCGGGTATCAGCCGGTCCTCGGCCCAGTCGCCGCCGCCAATCACGTTGCCGGCACGCGCCGAGGCCAGGGCCACGCCATGCTCCAGGTAGCGGCCGCCATCAAAGTAGGAATGCCGCCAGGCGGAGGTCACCAGTTCGGCGCAACCCTTGCTGCTGCTATAAGGGTCCCGCCCGCCCATCGCCTCGGTTTCACGATAGCCCCAGATCCACTCGCGATTCTCATAACATTTGTCACTGGTGACGTTCACCACCGCCCGGACCCCGGGGGTCTGACGCACGGACTCCAGCAGATGCACCGTCCCCAGCACATTGGTGGCGTAGGTTTCAACCGGATTACGGTAGGATTCGCGCACCAGGGATTGGGCAGCCAGGTGAAACACCACCTCCGGTTGCGCCTCCCGCATCGCGGCCAAAAGAGACGACAGCTCACGTATGTCCGCCATCCGTCCGTGCATCTCCTCCCCGACCCGCGCCAGCACGAACAGGGAGGGATCGGTGCGCGTCGGCAAGGCATAGCCCATCACTTCGGCACCTAGTTGCTGTAGCCACAACGACAGCCAGCCACCCTTGAAGCCGGTATGTCCGGTGATGAAGACCCTGCGTCCCCGCCAGAAGTCCGGCTTCATGGCCATACCTTCCAGGGCGCCTGGCCGCTGGACCACAGATCCTCCAGATGGAGCTTGTCCCGCAAGGTATCCATCGGCTGCCAGAATCCCTCGTGCACCCAGGCAGCCAGTTGCCCCTGACGGGACAATTGATCGACGGGTCCGTCCTCCCAGCTACAACCATCACCGTCAATCAAGTCCAGGACGGCGGGTTTCAGGACAAAAAAGCCGCCATTGATCTGCCCGCCCTGCCCATGGGGTTTTTCCCGAAACGAGGTTACCTTGCCGGCTGCCAGTTCCAGGGCGCCAAAGCGTCCCGACGGGGTCACGGCGGTAACCGTGGCGAGCACGCGCTGCTCCCGGTGAAAGGCAATGCTGGCGGTGATATCGATATCCCCCACGCCGTCCCCGTAGGTGAAACAAAAATCGTCTTCCTGCTCCAGGAACCGGCGTACACGCCCCAGCCGACCGCCGGTGTGGGTGGTCTCGCCCGTGTCGATCAGGGTGACCCGCCAGGGTTCGGCATGACGTTCATGCACTTCCATGCGGTTATTGGCCATGTCCAGCGTCACATCGGACATGTGCAGGAAATAATTGGCGAAATATTCCTTGATCAGATAGCCGCGATAACCCAGACAGATGATGAAATCGTGAATGCCATGCGCGGAATAGATCTTCATGATGTGCCAGAGGATGGGCCGCCCCCCGATCTCCACCATCGGTTTCGGCTTGGACTGGGTTTCTTCGCTGATGCGTGTGCCGCGACCGCCGGCCAGGATGACGGCTTTCATAATTCCAATCCGGATGAACTCGTTATGCGAGCAATCATTGATAGCAGGCAGGGGTTACATTGACAGCTATACCGTGTCGGGAAAGCTTGAAACCGCTCCGGCGGTATCAGTGCTAAATGATGGGGCGCGGGCGAAATCCTGCCCATTACCAGCACGACTGGCGACATCCGGTATTCCCGCAAGTTGTTGCATAAATCCAGGGATGAAGCCATTGTTGCGGGTTAAAGTCCCAATGCCGGTGATCTCACCTCAAATTTGCTCATGTCGGCACTATGCCTCAACGTTGGCCTGAAGTATTGCGTGGGTATTGTTTTAAGAGCGTCTTGGCCTCCGGGACGCCCGCCTTCGCCGCCTTGCCCAGCCAGAATCGGGCCTTGGCCAGATGGCCAGGCTCCTCTCGGGTCATGCCATAGTGCTTTCCCAACGCCAGTTGGGATTCGACCTGGCCATTGGCCGCGGCCTGGTGATACCACAGCAAGGCAGATGGATCGTCCCGCTCCAGTCCCAGATAGCCGTTCTGATAGGCATACCCAAGCACATGCTGCGCAACCGTATTATCCGAAGCCGCGGCTTTCAACAACTCGATCACGATTGCCTTTCGCGAATTCGGCGCCTCCTCATGGGCGACCTTATCCATCAAGGTTTCAAGGGATGCCTTATCCCCCGCCTTGGCCTGGCTCAACAGCAACGCCACCCCGCTGTTGGGCGACGGAACGCGTGATTCATGGCCAGCGAGGGGTTTGAAGGCTTTCCTGACCGGCTCCTGACCCGGCGCGTTGGCGCGCGCCAGCCAGTAGGCGGCTTCCTCCGGATTGTGCATCTTATCGGTGTGATACAACTTGCCAAGTTCGATGATGGAATCCGTCAATCCCTTGTCAGCTCCCAGCCGGTACCACCCGGCGGCGATTTCGATGTTATTTGGCAGTCCGAGATAACCGTTCTGGTAGGCCAGCCCCAGAACATGCTGCGCGACGGGATTCTCCAGAGCGGAAGCGTTGAGTAATTCCAGCGCCAGTTGGCTCTGGTTTTTTTTTGCCTGCTCTGTCCTGACCTTGTCGAGCAGGGCATTCCTGGCTTCCTCATCACCCTGACCAGCCAGGGCGATGAGGTTGGCCATGCCCCTGTCCCGGGCTCCTGCGCCCGGCGGAATCCTGTCGAGTTGCCCGAGCAGATCCCCGGCCACGGTCGAGCCCTTTGCGGCTGCCTGACCGAGACAGACTCTCGTTTCCTCGCGTTCATCGGGATTGATTCCCCGCGAATAGGCCAGTTTGCTCAACTGCAGTAGCGCATCTTTATGGCCTTGGATGGCGCTCTTGCCCAGTAAGCCTATCGCCGCGCGGGTGTTCCTGGGCGTCCCTGGATAGCCGGTAAGTTGCATCCTGCCCTTCAGGTACTGGGCCTGCGGATTGCCCTGCCCCAAGGCGGCATCAACGATGAAACTGAATTCTCGCTGCCTTTCAGGCGATTTTTCGGCATTGAGTTGCTCAAGGAACAGGTAGGCAAATGAATCCTTATGTACCTTGCCCTGAAGCATGGCCTTCAAATCGTCCAACTCGGGCTTGACATCGAGATTCAACTCGGGGGGATACAGCGAGGCGCTGGGCGGATAGGCAATGTCGAGACTGAAGTCGTCACTCTCGAACTCATAAAAGTAGACTGCCACGCCCAGCCCCAGCAACAGGGCGATCAAGGCCAGATCGAAGGTATTGAAGCGGGAGTGCCAATGCTCGGATAGAATCCGTCGCATCGCATCGTCGCCAAGGTTCTGCTTCAGAAGGTTTTGGATGTCCTGCTTCAGCAGGAAGTGAAAGTAACGGGTGGCCGAGCCCCCCAAGACCAGCATCAATACGCCCCAGAGCGTCAGGGTGAACTTTATCGGGGCCAGGACCGCGGAAACCAGCAGGAGCAACACGATGAGGGCCGCCGTCAGCTTCATGCCCCGGTGAAACAGCCAAAACACCGAGAAACAGGCCGCCGGCCAATTCCAGGTGAATCCCATTGTGGAAAGCGCGCCGTCATAACTGAGAAAGCGCTGGAGATAAACCTTATCTTGGTTTTCCGACAGAACCATTTCATAATATTTTGACAGGTCGCCCGGATCTGTCGGGTTCAGACTTCGATAGGTCGCGGGGAGAGGAGTGGCCTGGCTTTTTGTGAAGAGATTGAGCAGCACAAAAAACGCCAGCGCCAGTGGAATGACAACGGCAAGCAAGGATACCGTGAACATAATCTACCTAACCTATCTGATCATGGGCCAAAGGTTTCTCTGGGAATAGGGTAAGGTTGCCAATGCCAAATGACCAGCCCCCAGGCCGCAACCATTCCCGCCATGGGGGGTAATTCACGATTCGGGATGGCATCTGGCAACCGATGCGGACGAAATAAAGGCGCCCGTTCGGGATGATGAGCCAGTCCCGGAATGCTGAAGGCAGCACCCGCCATGAATTGAAATCTTTCCCACGGTTCATTCCATGCGGTATGGGCCCGCCTCGCAGGAACTGTTACGGTTCGGGACGGTTGCCTAGCAAAATCCCGGCACCTTATGATGCTGACCCAACGCCCGAGGGGCACCACCATGCGAGGAAGCCACATGCTATCTGATGTCCGAAAGAAGGAGGCCACTCCGGCGCCCACGGGTTCGGGCAATACTCAGGGGGCTTCCCCGGCGGGTTGGCTGAGGCTGATCATGGCCTCGATAGCGGCGGGTATCGTCCTCACGATCTACTGCCTGCTCATCAAGGCGATGCTGGTGAAAAATGGTAACAGCGACTTTCTGACGATCTACCTCAGCGGCCTGCGCCTTCGCCTGGACGAACCCATCTATTGGCTGTCCTCCGGAGCTGCCTGCGGTTTCAAAGTGGAGGACTTGCAATCCTTCAACATGACCGGAATATCCGCACAGGAGTTGGCCAAGCTGGTACCCTGCTGGCATCCCAATCTGAATACCCCCTTCATGACCGCCCTGCTGACGCCGCTGACCTACCTGGATTTTCCGGCCGCAAGGCTGGTCTGGTTGTCGCTTTCGGCGCTGGCGGTATGGTTGAGTCTCTACCTGCTGGGCCGGGAAGGCTTACTGCCGAAACTGTGGAGCCGGGACTCCACGGCGCTGCTGGCGGCTTTCTGGGGTTATTTTCCATCGTTCATCACCACGCTGCACGGTCAGGTGACTTTCTTCATGCTGCCGCCACTGGTGCTGGGTTGGCTCAGTCTCCGTCAGGGGCGAAGTCTGGTCGCTGGCGCCTGGCTTGGTCTTGCCATCAGTCTCAAGCCTTTCGTTGGTCTGTTCCTGCTGGGTCTGGCGGCCCAACGCAACTGGCGCGCTTGCACAGGAGCCATTCTGATTTGCCTGATCTGCTTTGTGATTGGCGGGGCGGCGGCGGGTTTCGACGTTTATCCCGTCTACCGGGACACGCTCAACCAGATCAACTGGCAGTCCGCCAGTTGGAATGCCTCCCTTGGCGGGTTTTTCTCCCGGCTGTTGGGCGGTTCGGAAAATATTCCCTGGCGCGATCTCCCCTGGCTGGCCCGGAGCCTGACCCTGGCCAGCTCCGCGCTCCTGCTGGCACTGTACCTCAGGGCGAACTGGGGCAGTCGGGTCCTGAAATCTTCACAAAAAGCCGATGCTCTGGTGGCGGCGTCGATACCGGCCATGCTGCTGATCAGTCCGCTGGGATGGCTGTATTACTTCCCCCTGCTGTTGCTGACCGTGACTGTCCTGGGTCAACGGCTGGGACCCCGGGATGGCTGGCGCTGGTGGGCATGGCTGGGCGGAATGGCCTTATCCTGCACCCCGAGTTGGCTGATCAAGAGCAAGGATATGAACAATCCCCTGGATTGGTTTGGCGCGCCGGCTATGCACTTGATTTCACTGATAATTCTTTTTGCCTTGGCCCTTGCTGAAACTCAAAATGATGGCTGACCATCAGCAGTGATATTTACCAGGTAACTGGCTCCTGGCGATCAGGCCATACTCGCCGGTGTTGACTCAAACTATACCTTAGGTTCACCCCCATTGGAGGATACGATGACGCCCTTTACCCGTTTCCTGTCCATCGAATGCCCGGAGGACATCCGGTGCGAGGCCGGTGGTGACAATCCGGCTTTCGAGATCGGGTTCACCGCCGATGGCATGATCCCCTTTCCGCAGGTCATCCTGCATGGGCAAGGATCGCAAAAACTGCTGAATGGCGACGCCATTCGCGCCGAGCAGGTACAGGCTGATAAGTGGCGCTATGTCGCCAGCGTGCCCGCGGGTCTGCTGCGGGGGGCGCGCGAGATTCGCGTGCAAATCGAGGGCTGTCGGGTGGCCGACATCGGTCAGGCGGGTGGCGAAGACTGGATCAAGGCCTTTCATGATCTCCGGTTGACCGCGCCGCCACGCCCTAGGGCCGAGGTCCGGGTAGCGATGGCTGGCGCCAACCAAGTGAAGGTGTATTTCGGCATTCACAAGCACATGCACCAACCGTACTACAACACGACGGACCGTCACTACTGGGACGGCGAAAAGGATGGGATTTTCGGCTCGCGTGGCGGCAATTACACGGATTTCATCCCCGCCGCCGTAAGGCAGTATGCCGAGGGCGGTCTGCCGCACGCGGGTCTCTCGACCAGTTGGAGCGGCTCCCTGATCGAGCAACTCGACCGCTGCGGCGACGAAGGCCTGTGCGGTGGCCGTTTCGCCGGCTGGAACCGGGCGCTGCGCGAGATTGCCGGCGCACGCACGCAAATGGGCAACCCGCGCGTGTCGTTCTCCGCCTTCGGCTTCTTCCATCCGCTGATGCCGCTGATTCCCCGACAGGATATCGTCCGCCAGATTCACTGGCATCGCGACGTGATCCGTCGGGCTTTCGGCGCCGAGGCCTCGCGGGTCCTGTTCCCTCCGGAAACGGCGTTTCACATACGCATGATTCCGGCCCTGGTCGAGGCGGGCATCGAGGCGGTGATCTACGATTCGATCCACCGCTTCCGGGCCTGCCGCGATTACCCCTATGCCGGTATCGGCGAGGGCATGCTGCCGCCCAATCCCGCCGAACAGGCCAATCCGCCCGTGGACGACTGGCTGCAACTGCACAATATCTGGGCCGGCTCGAAGATTTCTCCCCACCTGCTGCGACCAGAGTATGTGGGTTACCAGGACCCTGACGGCCATGTGCATAAGATCATCGCGGTGCCCGCCGAGCGTTACATTGGCAACGAAGACGCCCGGGGCGGCTTTGGCGCGCTGCAATACCCGGATGTGCTGGGTCAGGTGTATGACCGCATCGTCGAGACCGGTAGCTTCGATCCCGCCCGTCCGCCCTTCTTCCTGTTGCATTCCGATGGGGACAATCATGGCGGCGGGGCGGACAGCTATTACCATCACAACACCGGCCGGCTGGTGGAATGGCTGCAAGAGGACCGGCGCTTTGAACTGACCACGGTCGAGGATTATCTGCAGCGCTTCCCACCCGATCCGGAGCACGTCATCCACCTCGAACCGGGTTCCTGGGCGGGCGCCGATAACGGTGATCCGCAGTTCATGAAATGGTTCAGCCGCTACGATCAGCCCTATTCGCCTGATCTGAATTCCTGGGCGGTGCTGACCGCGTTCCAGAACCGGGTGCATACGCTGGAATACGCCGAGCCCGAACATCCCGCGCTGGCCGAGGCGATCCGTTTGCTGTTGACCGCCGAAACCAGTTGCTATTGGTACTGGACCGGGCAGACGGTTTGGGATCAGCAGGTGACAAATGCGGCCAATCTTGGCAACGGGCTTATCCAGACCGCGCTGGAGGCGCTGATCACGGCCGGTCATGACCATAGCGGCCCGACGATTTTCCCGCCGTGGGTGACGCCAGAAAATCCGGGCGGCCAGCGTTGGGGTCAGGGCTGTCTGCTCGACGCGCCGCGCGAGGGGATCGCGCATAGTTTCGTCGCGGATGTCTCCGGATTGAAACGCGTCGAGCTGGTGTTGAGGACAGAAACCGGCGAGCATCGCCTCCCGATGCGTGACCATGGCCCCTATCCCTCCCAGACCGGCGCTCGCATCACCGCAAATTATTTCACGGCCGAATTGCCGGTCGGGTTGGGCGATGCGCGTTTTTACATCGAGGCCGAGGATAACCGCGGCAATTTGTCACAAGGTTCGCTGGAAAGGATATTTCTGCCCTGAGCGGCCCGCGTGGGCGAGTTTATTCCGCGCAGGCGTGGCGCAGTCCGGGCCGTTGCGTGTACCCAGCGGCTGTGTCTGAACGCTCAACACCAACATACTCTTTATGGAGTGTAAGATAAGCAACCCTACACATGACAGTGGAAGCTGCCTGGTCGTAATCGTTCACTCCCCTACCCAACGGAGGGAGGAGGAACAGGGTGACACACCAGCGACTTCCCCCTAGTGGACTCCCTCGCTGGGCATGAGGTTATACGCAAACCCCTCTCCTGCCTGAAAGCGGGAGGTCCGGGTAAGAGCTAAGGTCTTGATGATAATGAGGGTCCTACCCTCACGCCTCACCCCTTCTGGAGAGAATAATAAAATCACGATCTTGCCATTCACGTAGATACCCATATCCGCTGGGGAGAAGGACTGAAGGCTTACAAAATCACCAACAACCAACGGAAGTTGCCTCATGAAAAAAATGGTCAAGAAAGCTGTATTTCCGGTCGCCGGGTTGGGAACCCGGTTTCTTCCCGCCACCAAGGCGAGTCCCAAGGAAATGCTGCCGATCGTCGACAAGCCATTGATTCAATACGCTGTCGAAGAAGCGGTTGCGGCGGGTGTGGACACCTTGATATTTGTGACCAGCCGCACCAAGCGGGCCATCGAGGACCATTTCGACAAGGCCTACGAACTGGAAACCGAGTTGGCCACCCGTGGCAAGACCGAGACCCTCAAGGCGCTGCAAGACATCGTTCCCAGCGGCGTCACCTGTGTCTATATTCGCCAGGCCGAGGCCTTGGGACTGGGACACGCGGTCAACTGCGCGGCTCGCGTGGTGGGTGACGAGCCGTTTGCCGTCATCCTGGCGGATGACATGGTTGATGATGGCGCACGGGGCTGTCTCAAGCAGATGGTCGACGTCTATGACGAATGGCAATGCTCCGTGCTGGGCACTGAAAAGGTCCATCCTTCGGAAACGCAGAGTTATGGCATCGTCAGTGCTGAAGCCATACGCGAAGGTCTGGCCAAGCTGAACGGCATTGTCGAGAAGCCGAAACCGGAGGACGCGCCGTCCAATCAGGCCGTGGTCGGCCGGTACATTCTGACGCCCGGCATCTTCGGCTGTTTGAATAATGTCACCTGCGGCGCCGGCGGCGAAATCCAGTTGACGGACGCGATCGCCATGCTGCTCAAAACCGAACCGGTTCTTTCCTTCGAGTTCGCGGGCAAGCGCTACGACTGCGGTTCCAAGTTAGGCTATCTCATGGCCACGGTGGAACAAGGGCTCAAGCATGAAGAATTGCGAGAGAGCTTCCTGGCCTATCTCACCGGCCTCCGTCTGGGACAGTCCGAGTAAACCGCAGTGAACCTCGTCCCGGTCCTGCGTCAGGACCGGGACGAAAGCGTGGAAGTCGGAACGGTCTCAGGTCAAAGACTCGCGCATGCGACCAATGGCCTTTTCAAGGTTTGCCATGCTCGTGGCAATGGACAGTCGGATGTGACCTGGCGCTCCAAAGGCGGAACCCGGCACCACAGCGACACCACCCTCGATCAGGAACTCGGACAGTCCCAGATCATCTTCTATGCCGGGCAGTCTGGATATCACCCCGCTCATCTCAGGCAGCACGTAGAAGGTGCCATCCGTTGCCAGACATTCCACGTCGGGGATGGCCCTGAGTTGTTCGACGACATAATCATGCCGTTCCTTGAAGGCCTTGAGCATCACGGCGATGAAGCCCTGGTCACCGTTCAATGCCTCTTCCGCCGCTACCTGAGAAATGGAGGTCGGATTGGACGTGCTCTGGGACTGGATATTGGTCATCGCCTCAATCAGCCAGGCCGGACCCGCGGCGTAGCCGATACGCCAACCGGTCATCGAGTAGGCCTTGGAAACCCCGTTCAATACCATGGTGCGCTCGTACAGGTCCGGATTGGCGTTGAGGATGTTTACAAAGCCGCCCGCCGTCCAGACGATGTGCTCATACATGTCATCGGTCGCGATGATGATATCGGGATGCTTCCGTAACACCTCGCCCAGGGCTTTCAGTTCCGCCTCGGTATAGGCCATGCCGCTGGGGTTCGATGGGCTGTTGATGACAAACAGGCGGGTTTTGGCGGTGATCGCGGCTTCGAGCTGGGCCGGTGTCATCTTGAAGTTCTGGGCTTGCGGCGCCTCGACGATCACGGGCGTGGCGCCCGCCAGCAACACCATGTCGGGATAAGACACCCAGTAGGGCGCGGGTATGATGACCTCGTCACCCGGATTCAATAGCGCCTGTGCCAGGTTGTAAAAGCTCTGTTTGCCGCCGCAGGACACCAGAATCTGCTTGGGCTCATAGTCGAAACCATTCTCGCGTTTGAATTTGGCGATGATGGCCTTCTTGAGTCCCGGGGTGCCGTCGACAGCAGTATATTTGGTGAAACCGACTTCGATGGCCCGGATGGCGGCCTGCTTGATATGGTCGGGAGTATCAAAATCCGGTTCGCCAGCGCCCAGGCCCACGATATCCTTTCCGGCGGCGCGCATGGCGGCGGCGCGAGCGGTAACGGCGAGTGTGGGGGATGGCTTGATGGATCTGACGCGGTCGGAAAGGGTCTTGTTCATGTTGTTCTGGAAAGATACAGGAAGGAGTCTGGCGGTATGCCACAGAAAATGATACTCGATGAAAGCCTGCCTCAGCAGCCTGCCAAGGGAAAAAACTTTGTTTTACACCATTCCTTTGAGCCCGCGGGCGACCAGCCCGGGGCCATACGCCAGCTCATCGATGGCCTGCATGACGGCTTGCTGCATCAAACCCTGTTGGGTGTGACCGGCTCCGGCAAGACCTTCACCGTGGCCAATGTCATCGCCGCCGAGCAGCGCCCGACCCTGATTCTGGCGCCCAACAAGACGCTGGCGGCGCAGCTTTATGGCGAGATGAAGGAATTCTTCCCGGAAAACTCCGTGGAATATTTCGTTTCCTATTACGACTACTACCAGCCGGAAGCGTATGTCCCCTCCTCGGATACCTACATCCAGAAAGACGCCTCGCTGAATGAGCACATCGAGCAGATGCGGCTCTCGGCCACCAAGGCGCTGATCGAACGGCGCGATACCGTGATCGTCGCCACCGTGTCGTCCATCTATGGCCTGGGCGAACCCGCTTCCTATTTCAGCATGGTCCTGCACCTGGTCCGCGGCGACATGATCAATCAGCGGACCCTGCTGCGCCGGCTGGCGGAACTGCAATACACGCGCAACGACACCGAACTGCGCCGCGCGACCTATCGTGTCCGTGGCGAGGTCATCGACGTCTATCCGGCTGAATCCGAACGCGAGGCCTTGCGCATCGAACTGTTTGACGACGAGATCGAACGCCTGTCCCTGTTCGATCCCCTCACGGGCGAGATTCTTTCCCGGATCGCCCGGTATACCGTGTATCCCAAGACCCACTACGTCACCCCCCGCGAACGGATACTGGAGGCCATCGATCTGATCAAGGTCGATCTGCGCCTCAGGCTGGATGAACTGCGCGACCAACACAAACTGGTCGAGGCTCAACGCCTGGAACAGCGCACCCTGTTCGATCTGGAGATCATGCTGGAGGTGGGTTACTGCTCGGGCATCGAGAACTACTCACGCTATCTGTCCGGGCGGGGTCCGGGCGAGGCGCCGCCCACCTTGTTCGACTATCTGCCCGACGACGCGCTGCTGGTCGTGGATGAGAGCCATGTCACCATTCCCCAATTGGGTGCAATGTACCGGGGCGACCGCTCGCGCAAGGAAACGCTCGTCGACTATGGCTTCCGCTTGCCTTCCGCCCTGGATAACCGGCCCTTGCGCTTCGAAGAGTTCGAGGCCCGGTCACCCCAGCGCATCTATATTTCCGCCACGCCGGGACCCTACGAACTGAAGCACTCGGGTGCGATCATCGAGCAGGTGGTGCGGCCCACCGGGCTGGTCGACCCGGAGGTGGAAATCCGGCCGGCCCTGACGCAAGTCGAAGACCTGCTCTCTGAAATCCGCGAACGCATTCAAAGGAAGGAACGGGTCCTCGTCACCACACTGACCAAGCGCATGGCCGAAGACCTGACGGAATATCTGTTCGAGCACGACATTGCCGTGCGCTACCTGCATTCCGATGTCGAAACGGTGGAACGCGTTGAAATCATCCGGGATTTGCGGCTGGGCAGGTTCGATGTGCTGGTCGGCATCAACCTGCTGCGTGAAGGGCTCGATATTCCCGAGGTGTCCCTGGTCGCTATCCTCGACGCGGACAAGGAGGGCTTCCTGCGCTCCACCTCGTCACTGATCCAGACCATCGGCCGCGCGGCGCGCAATCTGCGCGGCAAGGCGATCCTCTACGCCGACCGGTTGACGGGCTCGATCGAGCGGGCCATCGAGGAGACGGAGCGACGGCGCGCGAAGCAGGTGGCATACAACCAGCGCATGGGCCAACAGCCGCGCGGCATCGTCAAGCGCGTAACCGACATCCTGGAGTTGCCCATTCCGGGCTCGATGACCGGCGCCCAAAAGAAAAGCCGCGCCAAAGTCGCGGAGAAGACGGCCGACTACACCCACCTCAAACCCGCCGAGGCCGCTAAAACCATCAAGCAGCTCGAAGAAAAGATGTACGCCGCCGCACGCGAACTGGAATTCGAGGAGGCGGCGCGCCTACGTGACGAGATCAAGCGAATTCAAAAGGAATTCATTGTCGCCTGATCGGGAAAGGCATGACTCAATAAAACCGGGCTTCCGCCCTTCGCCATCGGAGTGGATCACATCCCACTCCTGTCAACGACAGACGCGAATCCTCATTTCAATGCATTTCTGGAAAAAGTCTATTCTTCCTCATTCCTACCCAAATGCGGGATGGAATTCCCCATTACCGGGCAAACCTCTTCATAATAGTGCGCTTAACTTTTTGAACAGCTTTATGCAGGCTTCAGGGGTACAGGGCATGTTCCTTTCCGTTCATGGTCAGACCTCATACACGCGCCGGGCCTGCACGGAGATTAGCCGCACATGTCCGTGATACATCACGCCCTGGTCCTGAACCTTCATCAACCTCTGGGCAATCTCGAATACCTGCTCGCGGAAAAGCCCTGGGAAGCCCGTGAAATTCTCCTTGCCTATGATCGAATCCCGCGTTTTCTGTGGGCCTATGAAGACGTGGCCAGGGTTCACCTCTCACTGTCGGGCAGCCTGCTGGAGACCCTCTCCAATCCACGTTTCCAACAGGAGACCCATGGACTGGTCGATTGCAGCGCCCTGCTCTGGCATCTGCAGAACCGGAACATCATCGAGATTCTGGGCACCGGTTACTACTACCCCGTCCTGCCATTGATACCCGAGGCGGACTGGCGGGAGCAACTTGGTCGCTGGCAAGGCATCGCCCGGCACCTGTTCTGGCGGAACACCTTCCAGGGCTTCTGGCCGCCAGAGATGGGCTTTACCATGGAGTTGATACCGCTCCTGAAGCACATGGGTCATCGTTACGTCGTGGTGGATAGCGAGCATGTCCGACCGGTAACGCCCATGACCGAGGCCGAACGCCTGTATCGCCCCCATCTTGCTCGTCACGGCGATGCGGAAATCGTGGTGATCGTGCGGGACCGCCGCTTGTCCAACGCCATGGCGGTAGGCATGAATTATGGCCAGTTTGTCGAGGAGTTATCCGTTCGCAATCTGGAGTGTGGTGCGCCGCCCTTGGTGACGACCTGTTGCGATGGCGAAAATGGCCCCTGGTTCAGGAATACCGACGACGCCGCCAATTTCTGGGGCGGATTCTATGGCGATTTGCTCAAGGCGGCCCGGGAAACGGGCAAAATTCAGCCGATTTTCATGGATGACTATCTTGAGCAGTATGGCGTTCTTGGCGAAGTCACCGTCAACACCGGCGCCTGGAATACCGAATGGCACGATGGTCAGGACTTCGGCCAATGGAGCGGTTCACCCGCTCAACAAGAAGCCCTCAAACGATTGCAGGTGGTGAGCCGGGAAGTGCATGACGCCATCCATGAGGCTCATCAACGCGAGATGGGCGGGCAGGAGCAGTCAGTTCTGGAAGAAGCCCACTGGCGGCTGCTGCGCGCCGAAACGAGCTGCAATTTCTACTGGGGCGAGGACTGGGTGAATCGGGCCATCCGCGATCTCGATGAAGCCGAGGCGACCCTGGGACGGTTTCGCGCCAAAAAGTACCAAATCGATCCCGATCCGGGCTGGCATCCGATTTAGTCCTGGCATGAATTCAAAGACCCCCGCTCAACTTGCAATGCATTGAGTTTGCGCAAGCCGCGCATGGTGAGGGAATTGCAAATGAACCTTTCCGCAGACCTGGCGACATCAGTAATCACATGAGCCCGAGTCCCGGCGAGCGCCCGACGCCATGTCGGGTGATGCCGCGTCAACCCGACTTGGCAACGAAAAACATGGCATAAAGGGTCAGGCGCTACTCCGCTGTAACCCGACGCCGAGGTAAGTCACCGCCTCGTCGCGGCAACCCGCCAAACCCGTGCGACAACGCCACGTCCCGGGCATATCCCGGTAGACCGGCAAATCCTGGTACAGCGCCATGGCGGGCCGCGCTTCGCGCGAAAGAGAAAGGGTTAAAGAGTTAAAACGTTAAAAAGCCCGGACAGGCCGGACGCGAAGGTAGTTATCCTTGCTGCCGTTGTACTGGACGCCATTGGAGAAGTACTGGCCCCACGCGAGGAGGTAGTAGTCGTACTCCGACGAACTCCAATAGTAGCCGTCGCCAAAACCGCCCTTGCCCTGTTCGCGCATCAGTTTCGTGTACATCACCATGAGTTCGCCTTCCGCCGGCAGATACCAGTCGGTTTTGTTGTTGGGGCCGCGATAGGCCGCCGCCGTGTTTGCCGCGCCGCTAGTGCAGACTTCGAGCATGGCCCGCGTGTTGGCCTTGCCGCGGCCCAGGGCGTTGGCCGCCTCGCCGCTGGCGCCGGGGATCGAGACGCTCGTCTTGTCACACCAAGGCTGGCTACCCACATCCTCCGGCGCGGCTTCCAGGTAAGTGAAGCTGGGGAATTCGTCGTCCCGGTCGACGTAGAAAATCCAGCCACCACCGGGCCCCTTATCACCCACCTTATAGACAAAGGTCTTGGCATCGCCCAGCAAGCGCCATTGATTGGTTGTACCGGCCGCACCCGGTTTCTTGGCGTTGCCATCGACCAGGGACAACCAGGTTTTGCTGGAATAACTCACCACGTTGCCAGCGGCATAAGGCGCGGCGGTTGAAGTCCAGTTACCCAGATAATCGTTGATGGCCACGGGTGCCGCCGGAACGGACGCCGTATGGAACAGCCCCAGACTGGCCGCCAGCAGCGGCAGGGCTTTGATTACGGTATTCATGATGTTTCCTATGGGTTTTCAGAAAAAGTGGCGACACCCAACCCACCCGCCGCTCACCGAACGCGCTGGACAGGCGTCGGCGGTTAATTTACTCCCCTTGTCACCAACCCGCCAGAGCCGATGCCGCATTACCCGCCGGGCCTGAGATGCAAGCCATGCCATTATCATAGGTCGCCGACAGGGTCGCGGCGACCCCGCCGTTCAGGCCACACAACACCCCGGGCTCGTGGAATGCGCTAAAGAATGAAACCCATCCTTCGCGTGCCCCATGGATACGCTCCGGCGCCAGATACGCTGCGAGCAGACGGGCCAGGTATTAGACGCCGCGCGCACCCCAGGCGGGATTGCTCGGGACCTGCACTTCAATCTTGTATTGGCTGCCCTTGGCATCCACGGCCAACATTGAGGATGATGAACTTGCCGGTGAGCGCCTCCGGCTCGATGCGCGAAAGGTATTGATCAGCGAGACCAGCAGCTCGGTCGCCTGGGTGAGCCAGCGCTTGAAGACCTAGTCACTCCTAGGGTCGAGCAGGCTGGGGGTCGGCAGGCTCATATCCAATCGGTTGCCAGGGCGGTCAAGTATCGACTCGCGCCCGACAACCATGAATGGATGAGCAGGTAAAGGTTCATTTGCATCCCCCTCACCCTACCCTCTCCCGCTGGGTGAAAGGGATTCGGAGCGCGCCTCCCGCGCGACCGCGACTGACACACGCTAATCAACGGTGGCCTCAACAAGGGCGCCTGACTCGCCTACCCTCGCGGGGCAGCGCCGGCTTGGCCAGGGGTCGTTTGAACACCCGGCGGACCGGCTTCCCATTTAGAGGACATCCGGCACATAACCTGCTTAGCTGGAGGCCGCATCGATGCGCCTACCCAGAATCAGCGCGCAGGCGAAGTGGACCAGCGCCAGATAGTTGGATCCACGACAGGTATAGCGGGTGCGGATGGCGCGGAAGCCCTTGAGCCAGGCAAAAGTTCGCTCC